>JAEEGL010779064.1_pt1 | contig 73302 bp, 63 predicted proteins | sample 9134231 | NCBI WGS metagenome assembly JAEEGL01 (sample SAMN16246548, study PRJNA631951) | gut metagenome | biome: gut microbiome; feature: rumen; material: fiber-attached | host: Bos | place: Iran: Karaj | collected 2018-10 | reverse complement strand
TATCTTGTCCCCGCCCACCCGGCAGGCCTGTCCGGAAGGATCCTCATAGACGACCTCATTCCCTTCGATGCCCGTGACCTTGCAGCCCAGGCAGAACTCCACGCCGCGCTTGGCATAGATCCTCTGCAGCATCCCGCTTATCTCCCCGTCCATGGGACCGAGGATCTTGGGCATCATCTCCACGACGGTGACCCTGGTGCCGATACTGTTGAAGAAACTGGCGAACTCCATTCCGATGACGCCGCCTCCTATGATGACAAGCGACTCCGGCTGTGTGTCCAGCGAAAGAATCTCGCGGTTGGTAACCACGGTCTGCCCGAGGCCTTCGCGCAATCCCGGGATCGGAGGCACGACGGCCTCGGAGCCGGTACAGATCAGGAGCTTCCCGGTGATGTATTCCACCCCTCCGCAGGAAACGGCAAAGCCGCCGGCCACAGGGCCGGTGATGCACGCCTCCCCGGAGACGGTCAGTACACCGGAATTCTTCACTCCGGCCTTCACCCCTCCGACAAGTTTCTTCACCACCTTGACCTTGCGTTTCATCGCCCTGGTGAAATCGAAGGAAGCGCCCTCGACCGATACGCCGTAAAGGTCGCCATGCTTTGCATAATCATACACCTTGGCACTGTATAACAGGGTCTTGGTGGGGATGCAGCCTTCATTGAGGCACACGCCGCCGAGTTCATTCTTCTCAAACAGGACGACGGAAAGACCCGCCGCGCCAGCGCGCTCCGCAGCTACATAACCGCCCGGACCGCCACCGATAATCGCCAGATCGTACATAGGAGGAATGGTTATAGTTTTATTATTTCAAAGATAGGCATAAAAAGAGGGATTCCGAACAAAAAAGGTCGATTTGTCCGGAAATGGGATTACTGAGGCTCGACAGTGAGCACCAGATACTCGGAACGGGTGCCGACGCGGACCTTGGCGCCCCATATGCCCAGTCCGGAACTGACGTAGTACCGGGTAGCGCCACGGCTGTGGCTGCCCCAGGCTTTCTCGTACATCACATCAGTCACCCAGGATATGGGCCAGACCTGCCCGCGGTGGGTATGGCCGCTGAACTGGAAATCAATCCCACAGGCCTCCGCCTCCTCAAGATGATAAGGTTGGTGGTCCAGAAGCAGTGTGAAACGGCCGTCAACGCCGGAAGAAGCCTGCAAAATCTCCGCCAGGCTTTTACGGCCGGCATTGGTCCTGTCGTCCCTGCCTATGACGGCTATGCCATCGAAAACGGCCGCGGAATCCCTCAGAAGCCTGATTCCGGCATCCTTGTAGAACTGCTCCGCACGGGGCTCGGAACTGTAATACTCGTGGTTGCCCAGGGCCGCGACGGCAGGGGCCTGCAGCCGCCGGAACTCGGCGGCGTAGTCTCCCTCCAGCAGCGGCCGGACACTGATGTCTATGATGTCTCCGCCGAACAGGACGAGGTCCGGATCCTCTGAATTGATCAGGTCTATCCACCTGGCCAGCTCGGGCCGGCGGTTGTGATAGCCCAGATGCAGGTCACTGGCCAGCACTATCGTGAGCGGACGCTCCAAGGACTTGTCCGTCCTGACGGTCATCTCCTCGCGGTATTTGTGATAATAGTGGAATCCGCCGGAGACAAGGACCAGTGCTACGGCACCCAGGACAATGAGCGTCCCCGGGACGCTGTCGCGCAGCAGTCCCTCCGGGACCACGCGCGCCGCTCGTCCCAGATCCATCAACGCAAACGCAATCAGCAGATACAGGAAACCAATCAGCCAGGTATTGCCGACCTCGTAGACGGCGGAAGCGACTCCCAGCGGCATCCTGTCGAAGCGTCCGAACCCCAGGAACATGGCAGCCGCTCCCGCCGCGAACAGCAGCAGGGCGGCGAACTTTACCGGCCACCCGAATGGCATTATACGCCATAGCCGCCAACCCGCATACGCGAGGGCGGCTATAAGCAGTACCGGTATCAGTACCAGGAACGGACTTCTCATCAGAGGTCCACCGGGTGGCACCATCCGTGGGTATCCTCGACCTCTCCGAACTGGATGCCTGTCAGGCGCTTGTACAACGCGTTGCAGGCAGGCCCGACAGTACCGTCAGGACGGAAAGTGAACGTGCGGGACACTTCGGGAGCACCGAGCACGGGCTTGATGTCGATATGGGACATGGGGGTGATCACCACCGCCGTGCCGCAGGCGCCGGCCTCTTCGAACGTATCGAGCTCATCCAGGGGTATGGGCCGTTTCTCGACTGTCATCCCGAGGTCCTCGGCGACGGTCTGGAGACTCTTGTTTGTGATGGACGGCAGGACGCTGTCAGACAGGGGGGTGATATATTTGTTGTCCTTGATGCCGAAGAAATTGGAGGAACCGAACTCGTCCACGAACTCGCGGGTGCCGGAGTTGAGGAAGAGCAGTTCGGTGTAGCCCTGGTCGTGGGCCATCTTGTACGGGCGGAAGGTCGCGGCGTAGTTGGCGCCGACCTTGTAACTGCCCGAGCCATGAGGAGCCGCACGGTCGAAATCGCCCGGGATAACGGCAGAGAAGGTGCGCAGGTGCTCACCGTAGTAAGAGCCGGCAGGGGCGCACATAACCGCGAACACTGCCTCGGGATAAGGAACGAGCTGCATCTGCGGATGCACGCCGAAAAGAAGCGGACGAAGGTAAAGCGAAGCCTTGTGGCCGTAAGGAGGCAGGAACTCGAGGTTGCCGCGGATGCAGTCCTCGCACATTTTGATGAACATCTCCTCGGACGGGCACGGCATTCCGAGATAGTCGGCCGTGCGCTGCATGCGGCGGGCGTTCTCTTCGGGGCGGAAGATCACGACCTTGCCGTCCTTCTGCGTGAAGGCCTTGAGGCCTTCGAAGCAGGAGATTGCGTAATGGTTGACCTGCGCGAAAGGGTCAAGGGTGAATGAGAAAGTCTCCGTAGATTCGATCGGCGACCATGCGCCGTCCTTGAAGTGGGACTTCACGACCGTCCTTGTACGGTATGCGTCGAAGCCCAGGGAATCCCAGTCAATCTTAGACATGATAGCGAGAGTTTAATTGTTAAGCCATTGAATATATCCTTACAAATATAGGAATACGGGGCGATAAAAGCAAAACGCGGAATGTTTTTTGTATATTTGTAGTTCTGCCGGCAGCAGCCGGTTTTTGCCTGACAATCGATAAGCTTTTTATTTATGGGAGCATTTCACGCATACGACATACGCGGAATCTACGGTGTGGATTTCGACAAGGAGACCGCCTACAAGGTTGGCTATTTCATTCCCGATCTTCTCAAGGCCGACAAGGTCCTGGTGGGACGCGACTGCCGCGTCTCTTCGCTTGAGATCCACGACGCGCTGCTTGAGGGCATCACCGATGCCGGCGCCGACGTGTACGACATCGGCCTGAGCAGTACGCCGATGGTGTATTTCGCTACGGCCAACTATGGCTTCAAGGCCTCCGTACAGATCACCGCATCGCACAATCCCGCAGAATACAACGGCATGAAGGTCTCGCGCGAGAACGCGCTGCCTGTCGGCTTCGATACCGGCCTCGGCCAGATCAAGGCCTGGATCGACGAGGGCCGCCCTACGCCGCCCGCAGCCCGGAAGGGCGGAGTCCACGCCAAGGAGATCCTTCCGGACTACCTCGCTTTCATGGGGAAGTTCAAGGGTGACTATGACGGGCTCAAGGTCGCCTTCGACCTGTCTAACGGCATGGCCTGTCTCTTTGCGAAACAGGTCTACGGCGACGGTCCCGCATACATCTTCGACGAGATAGACGGACGTTTCCCCAACCATGAGCCCAACCCGCTGGTGGCCAAGAACGTCCAGCCTCTCAAGGACCTCGTCGCACGCGAAAAGGCCGATGTCGGCGTCATCTATGACGGCGACGCCGACCGCGTGATGTTCGTCGACGACAAGGCACAGTTCGTCGCCCCCGACCTCGTCATCGCGCTCATGTCCGAGTATTTCATAAAGGAGCGCGGCGAGAAGGCTCCGCGCGTGCTGCAGGAGATCCGCAGTTCCAAGGCCGTGGGCGAGTACCTCGCCCCGATGGGTGTGGAACTGCACACCTGGCGTGTCGGCCGAGCCTTCGCAGCCCCCAAGCTCCGCGAGATCGACGGCCTATGGGGCGGAGAACTCGCAGGGCACTATTATTTCAAGGACTTCTTCTACTCCGACAGCGGCCTGCTCGCCTCGATGATCGTGCTGCGCATAGTCGCCGCACTCAAGAAGCAGGGAAAGACCCTGAGCCAGGCCATCTCGGAGATCGCCAGATACCAGAACTCCGGCGAGATCAACTTCAAACTCGAGGACAAGAAAGGTGCGATGGATGCCCTCAAGGAGCATTTCATGGCCCAGGAGAAAGCCACCGCATTCATGGATTTCGACGGTTACCGCGTCGGGTTCCCCGACTGGTGGTTCAACATCCGTCCTTCCAACACAGAACCATACCTTCGCTTTATCTGTGAGGCTTCGTCCGAGGAGCTGCTCCGGCAGAAAGTCGCCGAGACCAAAGAGCTCTTCATCAGGCGTTTCGACGCCATTGTGTAAAAGTTAAAAAGCGAGTTATGATATTTAGAAAAGCATTGGCAGTGATGCTCTTGCTGGCCCCCGCGGCCTTATTTGCGCAGCAGTCGCAGACCGATACCATCAAACGTCCCAGATTCACTACGAAACAGGCGGAACTCATCATCCCGAGACCGCGCCTGCAGCCTGTCAAGTCAATGATTCCGACAAATGCCGGGGCTATAGATACGCTTGACACGGCCAACCCGCTGGTCAAGATCATCCTGTACAGCGACAATACATGGAAATACATCAAGGACGGCAACCAGCTCAAGAAGGAAGACTATTTCACGACGAACTGGGACACGAACGCGATGGACCCCTATGGAGTATCGTTCAATTCGCTGCCCGACAAGGTGACTCTCTGGCTGGTCGACCATCCCACGGACTTCTGCTGTCCCAACCAGGTCAAGGTTTTCTCCAAGTTCGGCGTCCGCCACGGCCGGCGCCACCAGGGAGCTGACCTGCCTCTCAAGACAGGTGATCCCGTCCGCGCCGCCTTCGCCGGCAAGGTCCGCATTTCCGAGTACACCCGCGGCTATGGCAACCTCATAGTCATCCGCCACGAGAACGGCCTTGAGACCGCTTACGGACATCTCTCGAAGCGCGAGGTTGAAGTGAACCAATGGGTCAATGCAGGCGATGAGATAGGCCTGGGAGGCTCCACCGGCCGTTCCTCGGGCCCGCACCTCCACTTCGAAACCCGTTACCAGGGCTATGCCTTCGACCCGGAATGGCTGATAGACTTCGAGACGGGGACGCTCCGCAGCGGCGTCTTCACCCTCAACAAGCGCTACCTTAACGAGCGCAGCAACTACTTCCCCGAGTCGGAGGAAGAGGAGGAGCAGATCCTGCTCGCCGAGGTAGAGGACCGCGAAGCCGAGGCCAAGCAGGCCGCTGAAGTTGCAGCCCGTCAGTTCCATACCGTCAAGTCAGGAGACACGCTCGGAGCCCTCGCAGTCAAGTATCACACCACGGTACGCCAGCTCTGCGCCTGGAACGGCATCAAGCAGACCAGCACCCTGCGCATCGGCCAGCGCCTCAGGGTCCATTGATCCTCCGCGGCGCCTGACACCGCACGGGTAAAATAAAGGAAAGAGGATGACCTCAAAGTCCATCGGACTTGTCAGTCATCCTCTTTCTTTATGAGGGATCCGCAACGGTTATACACCCATGATGGCTTTGACCAGGAAGTATACCAGAGGGACGGTGATCGCGAACACTCCGATGAGGTCGAGAATGATACCGGCCTTGATCATCTTGGTGATGGGTATGTAGCCGGAAGAATAGGTGATGGCATTCGGCGGCGTCGAGACCGGGAGCATGAAGGCAAGCGACGTACAGAGGGCCATGACGACGCAGACAGGCACGGGGCTGAAGCCCAGGGATACGGCCGTGGCGATGGCGATAGGTCCCATCAGGTTGGCAACGGCGGTATTGGAGGTAAGCTCGGAGAGGAGCAGGGCCGTGACTGCGAACAGCGTAAGGAACAGGTACTCGGACGGGTGACCGCCAAGCGCGTTGGTCAGGGACTCGCCGATCCACTGCGACAGACCGGTGGAGAACACCATACCGCCGATGGACAGACCGCCGCCGAAGAGCAGCAGCGTGCCCCAGTCGATACCCTTGACACCGTCCTTCCAACTAAGCGTCATCTCACCCTTCTTGATATTGACGGGCATGAGGAACATGAGCAGACCACCGACCATTGCGGCGACAGCCTCAGGGAAATGGGCATTGTAAGCCTTGACGAAGTCAGGATTGACGGCAGTGGGAGAAATGTTCTGGATGGCGCTGAGGATACCCGGAGTAACCCAAAGGAGAACCGCCACGATGAAAGCGGCAAGGGTGTTCTTCTGGGCGCGGGTCCACTTGCCCAAGCCTCTCTTATGCTCCTGGATGAACTCCTGAGCACCGTCGATGTGTTTGACATCGGCAGGGAACATCTTCTGGAGAACGAAATAAGTGACGATGAAGTAGAGGACCATGGCGATGAAGCCCCAGATCATCCAGTTGAAGAAAGTGATCTGAGGAGCGTCGGGTGCCAGCTCCCTGATGAATCCGATCATGATGATGTTCGGAGGGGTGCCGATCGGGGTGAGTACACCACCGATGGAACAGGCGTACGCGGTCATGAGCATGAGACCGGTAGCGTATTTATAGCTCCTGAGGTCGATTTCCTTGCCGTTGGCGGCCATCATCTCGCGGATAGCCTCGAGCAGTCCGAGGGCGATGGGGAACATCATGGCGGCGGTAGCGGTGTTGCTGATCCAGCCGGAGCAGAGCATACACGCCAGACCGATGGCCAGGAAGATCCTGCGCGGCGAATCACCTACCCATTTCATCGACATGATGCCGTAGGCGATACGCTTGTCGAGACCGTTCACCATCATGCCCTTTGCGATGAGGAAACCTCCCATGAACAGGAAGATCATAGGGTTCGCGAAGGACTTGAAGGCATCAGTCGCCGAGACGACTCCGAAGATGACGCAGAGAGTAGGACCCAGGATGGAGGTTACTGGAATGGGAACCGGCTCGCAGATCCACCAGAAGGCCACGAATGTCACGATGGCAAGAAGTTTATGGGCCTCCGGAGACAGTCCGGCAATGGGGATAAGATAAACCAGAAGCGCACAGATGGGGCCGAATATGGCTCCAATGATGTGACGCTTGCGGTCGAATGAGGACTCTTGTGCAAGCTGGGGCTGGGCAGCCGCCGCACCGTTTAGTGTTTGTTTGCTCATAATATAGTTAAGTGTGATCTTTCTCCGCTAACCAAATACAAAGAAACAAAATATTATGAAGAAAATAAATTTTTTTAGAAAAAACTATGAGGGTGACTGACAGGTGATTCTTGGTCACCCGCGGAGACATAAAGAAAGAGGATGACCTCAAAGTCCATCGGACTTATCAGTCATCCTCCAACCGTATATTTCAAAAGATTTAGAAACTGTACTTGAGCATCATCTGGACGCGGTTGTTGGCGACCCAGTGGAGACCCTGGTCGAAAAGGCCGTTGTTGAGGTTCATCCCGAGCTTGCTGTCACCGTACTCGACGGCGGTGTGCTCATACTCGAGGGCGACCTGGACCTTGCCGAGGTTGCGGATGATGGTAGGAGTAATGCGGTACATGGTGTTCATGTTGGACGCGCTGTTCTTGCTGAACCAGAAAGTAGCAGGGCTCGCAAGGGCCTTGTCGGTACCGAAGTTCTTGGAGAAGCCTCCGAAGAGCACGAACTGCCAGTCCTTTCCGTAGCTGAGGCTGACCCAGCTGGAGGAGTTGTGGGTAGGGGTGTAGCCGCCGTTGACATCCACGCCATAACCTCCGTTGAGGTTGAGGTGCTCGCCTGCCTGGGCATAGACGGTCTTGAACTTGGCGGAGAAAAGTCCTTCCTTGTACTGGGCATAGAAGAACGGTATCATGGCGTTCATCCTCTCGGAAGAAGCCTGGACGGGCTTGGTGCTGATGAAGTCGAGACCGGCGCGGATGGTGGAAGGTCCGGAGACATAGGAGATTCCTGCATACACCTCAGGGATACCGCTGTACTTCATGTAGTTGGCGGAAGGGCCTTCAGGACCGGCGGAGGTGTACTGCATCTGCCATACGGCAGCGGCGGTCAGGGACCAGCCGTCATCAAGCGTATAGTCGAACTGTGCGAGAGGGGTACGTGCGAAAGGACCGAACGGGGCTCCAGTATTGAGGGAGATCACGTCGGGCATGTCGGCTGCCATAGGGTGCCACGTCTGGCCAACCTTCAAGGAATAGGGATTGCCGAAGGCATTCTTCCATCCGAGGGTCACATAAGCCTGACGGAGACGGAAAAGAGCGGTACCGGTGACACCGGAGAGACCGTTGTAGAAGTCTGCCTCGATCTTGGCCGTGGCGGTCATATTATTGTACTTGTAGCCGGTGACATCCAGTCCGAGACGGCTGGTGATGGCGGTAAAATGCCAGGTGGCATTGTCATTGTCGTTGTCCTTTGGACCATAGCTGAAGAGATCGGCGGTCAAAGCCGTCATCTCGTGCGTGTCTACGTGAGCATAGTTGCGGATGAAACCGTACCATTTGTACTGCACGTCCTGGGCGGCCACTGTGACCGTACAGAGGGCTGCGAGGGCAGCCAAAGTGAAATATCTTTTCATGTTAAGCAAATGGGAATATCTTGGTTAGCCAGAAGAAGCCGAGGATGAAACCGACGGCACCGATGATGCTGCCGACCTTGATCATGTCCTTGCTCTCTACCAGGCCGGTGGAGGAAGCGATGGCATTCGGAGGGGTGGATATAGGGAAGAGCATGGCGATGGAGGCTGCCGTGGCAATGAAAATGATCATGGCCTGGGAACCGCCCAGCGACATGAATGAGTCGTGGTTGGCGGCGGAAGGGTCGGCCATGCCTTCGGCAACGACGATCAGGATGGGGATCAGCAACGACGCGGTAGCGGAGTTGGAGATGAAGTTGGAAAGGAAGTAGCAGACGATACCGGCGATGATGAGTACGACGACGACCGACATCGATCCGAAAGGTATGGCCTCGATGAGGACGTTGGCAAGGCCGGTGCCCTGGAGGGCGGTACCGAGCGCAAAGCCTCCGGCGACGAGCCATAGGACGGTCCAGTTGATCTCCTTGATGTCCTCCTTGGTGAAGATGCCCGTGCAGGTCAGGACCGCCAGCGGGATGAGGGCGACGATGTTGGAATTGATGCCTGTAAGCTGCTCGGTGGCCCAAAGTAGGATGGTGCCAGCGAAGGTGATCCATACGACGGTGGACTTCCAGTCTTTCTTGCGCTTGTTCTGAGGGATGTCCAGGACGATCTCTTCAGCCTTGAAGGGGAAGAAGAACTGAAGCAGGAGCCATGCGATGAATATCATGATGATCACGAAGGGGATCATGTGGATGGCCCAGGAATCGAAAGCCACCTCGCAACCCGTTTCATTGAGGAAACGGACGGCGGTGGCGTTAGGAGGCGTGCCGATGGTAGTGCCGATACCTCCGAGGTTGGCGGCGACAGGAATCGACAGTGCGAGACCTACGCGGCCCTTGTCATCCTTGGGAAGGGCTCTGAGCACCGGGGTAAGCAGTGCCAGCATCATGGCGGCCGTAGCGGTGTTGCTCATGAACATCGAGAATACGGCGATCACGATGAGGAATCCGAGCAGGACCATCCTCGGTTTCTTGCCGAAAGGCTTCAGGAGGATACGGGCGAGGGTCACGTCTAGGCCGTATTTCGAAGCCATGATGGCGAGTACGAATCCGCCCAGGAACAGCATAATGACCGGATCGGCGAATGCGGACATGATGCTCTTGTAGTTGACAAGGGTGCCGTATTCGGGCTTGCAGAGGAATCCGAGTCCTCTGTCGGACACTGTGAGCAATGAAAGAACGATGACCAGGACCGAAGTAGTCCAGTTAGGGACTATTTCGAACATCCACATCAGGGCGGCGAAAACGAAGAGCGCGATGACCCTCTGCTGAACGGGAGTCAGGGCGTCGATGCCATAGAAAGATGTCGGAACGGCCCAAAGGAAGATTGTGATTACCAGGATGATAGGCAGTAGTACACAATACTTCGTGTTTAGTTTTTTAGTAGCCATTATGTCAAAATTATATATGCTCTTTTGATATTCCGCAAATGTAGCCATTATTTGCGAATTATCCAATTAAAGAGCAGCAGCATCCTCGTGGCCGAGGGCGATTACGCAGAGTACTCCGTACTCCTCGCGGATGCCCAGAAGGCCGCGGAGGTAGTCCTCCGCCGTGCCCTTGGAAGGATCGGCGGAACTGCGCTGCCGGTCACGGACGTGGACCCAGCAGCTGCCGAGGTCGAGCGCCGTGGCGGCGAGCTGGATGAAAGTTGCGGAAATGGAAGCATTCTCCACCCAGATATCGCTCCTGGAGCGGTCTCCCATGACCACGATGGCGGCGGGAGCACCTTTCAGGAAGGCTGAACCGCGGTCGCGCATTTCGGAAACGGCCAGGAGAGTGTCCTTGTCTTCGATGACCATGAATGCGGAACTGTGACAGTTCTTGGAAGAAGGGGCGGTCTGAGCGATGCCGATGATGGCGTCGAGCAGTTCCCTGTCGACGGGCTCGTCGGTGAACCTCCTCACCGAGTGCCGCTTTTCAATGACTTCAAGGAAATCCATAATATGTATGTTAGGGCTTTGTTGATCGACAAAAGTAGTAAAATCGGAGTTAAGAAAGAAGAAGAGCGCGGAAGAATCATTATATTTGACTCCGGATAATCTGACGTTCAGTATCATGGATAATTCCGACAATGGATTCAAGGACGCAGGGAGGGTTACCCGGGGCTCTTTCCGCGAGACAGGTGCACCGGGGCGCCGGGTCCTGGTGCTCGCCGCGTGGCGCAGCGGGGACCGGGCCCTGCGCGCGATGGTCACCCGCCTCAAGGAACTGGTCCCCTGCAATTTCGAGATCCTGAACCTGGAGAGCCCGACGGCCGTGCGTTTCCGTGAATCGTCGCTGGCGCTGTTCAGGCGCATCCGCCGCTGCGACGCGGCTGTCTTCGCCTTCACCGCGCGCGACGGCGCCGCCTCCCCTGCCCTCCAGCTTCCATCAGGAAGGCTTCCCCTTCTGCGTTTTCTCCGGAAACGCATCCCCGCCGCATATCTCGTCGACGGCCCTGCATCTCCGGAACTCGACAAAGCCATAATAGTCCACGCCCGGGCCTGGCACCTTCTCCCCCTTTGCACCCCAACGGATGCAAAAGAGGGAGGCGACGGGCTCGAAAGCCTCGCCGCCTCCCTTATCGGAACGCTGGAATAATCCTCTTAGACCGTGCCCTGCTCGAGCATGGCGGTAGCAACCTTCATGAAGCCAGCGATGTTGGCGCCCTTCACATAGTCTACCGTACCGTCAGGCTGGGTACCGAACTTGACGCACTGCTCGTGGATGGACTGCATGATGAAGTGCAGTTTCTCGTCGACCTCCTTGCCACTCCAACTGATGTGCTCGGCATTCTGCGTCATCTCCAGTCCTGAAGTGGCCACTCCGCCGGCGTTCACCGCCTTGCCGGGAGCGAACAGCACACCGTTGTTCTGGAAATAATGGATGGCGCCGGGCTGGCAGCCCATGTTGGACACCTCGCAGCAGCACCAGCAGCCGTTCGCCTTGAGTTCCTTGGCATCGTCCTCCGAGAGTTCGTTCTGGAAAGCGCAAGGCAGGGCGATGTCGACAGGGATACTCCAGGCTTTCTTGCCTGCGGTGAAGAATGCCTTCTCCGGGAATTTGTCGGCCATGTCCTGGACCTTGTCGCGGTTTGATGCGCGCATGACAAGCATATAGTCGATCATCTCCTTGGTAATGCCGTCGGGAATCTCGCAGACTCCGTCGGGACCGGAGATGGCCACCACCTTGGCGCCCAGTTCCAAAGCCTTGATGCAGGCGCCCCAGGCGACGTTTCCGAATCCGGAGACTGCTACCCTGCAGCCCTTGATGTCCTTGCCGGCATGATGCAGCAGGTTCTGCGTGAAATAAAGGGCGCCGAAGCCGGTTGCCTCGGGACGGAGGATGGAACCTCCCCAGGTAGAGCCCTTTCCGGTGAGCACACCGGTATTGTACTGGCGGGCCAGCTTCTTGTACATGCCGTATAGGAAGCCGATCTCACGGCCTCCGACACCGACATCGCCTGCGGGGATGTCCTGGTCGGGGCCTATGCACTGCCAGAGTTCGAGCATGAACGCCTGGCAGAAACGCATGATCTCGTCATCGGTCTTGCCCTTGGGATCGAAATCGCTTCCGCCCTTGGCACCTCCCATAGGAAGGGTGGTGAGGGCATTCTTGAAGGTCTGTTCGAAGCCGAGGAACTTCAGCATGGAAGGAGTGACAGCCCTGTGGAAGCGCAGGCCTCCCTTGTAGGGGCCGATGGCGCTGTTGAACTGGACACGGTATCCGGTATTGGTGCAGACCTCGCCCCTGTCGTCCACCCACGTAACGCGGAAGGTGAAGATACGGTCTGGTTCGACCATACGTTCGACTATCTTCGCCCTTTCGAATTCGGGGTGCTTGTTGTAAACGTCCTCGACGGATTCCAACACCTCCTGTACCGCCTGGAGATACTCGCTCTCACCGGGGTACTTGGCCTGGAGCCTGGCCATGATTTCTTTAGTTTTCATCACTTGGTTATGATCAGTGTAAAATGCGGTTGTTAATAAAGTGTCTTGCTTTTTATTTCACCTCCCACGTGGAGCCGCTGTGCAGCAGTTCGTCCATGGAGTGGATCTTCGACTTCACCATCACGTCCTTGACCTGGTCGCGGACGCCGTCGTCATAGGTGATGTCCTTGACATCGCGGATGACGCCGAGGGCGACAGGATAGTCCGGGCCCTTCATGTCTGCCAGGGCCATGTGGATGCTGATGTTGTCCTTGTGGGCATCGTGGACTAGGATGTCCTCCTCGGTGAATCCTCCTTCGCCGATGCGCACGACGCGGAGTTTCTTTCCGTCGTAGACGAGACCCTTGTCGCGGTTCTTGCCGAAAATCATCTTCTCTCCCTGCCGGAGGATAATGGTATTGTCGGCGCGCAGCGCGGGATCGGACAGGCTCTTGTGTGCACCGTCATTGAAGATGACGCAGTTGGTCAGGAACTCCATTACGGAGCATCCGTCGTGAAGCGCCGCCGCGGTCATGATCTCCTCGTTGAGTTTCAGTTCCACATCGAGGGAACGGGCGAAGAAAGTGCCCTTGGCACCCAATACGAGCGAACCGGGATTGAAAGGATGCTCCACGGTACCGTAAGGCGAAGTCTTGGTGATGGCTCCGAACTTGGAAGTAGGAGAATACTGGCCCTTCGTCAGACCGTAGATCTGGTTGTTGAAGAGCATGATGTTGATGTCGATGTTGCGCCTGATGGCGTGGATGAAGTGGTTTCCTCCGATGGCAAGGGCGTCACCGTCGCCGCAGGCCTGCCACACCGTAAGGGTGGGGTTGGCCACCTTGATGCCGGTGGAGATGGCGGTCGCACGGCCGTGGATGCTGTGGAAACCGTATGTATCCATATAATAAGGCAGACGCGAGGAGCATCCGATACCGGACACCACCACGTAGCGTTCCTTTTCGTAGTTGAGGGCCTGGCTCACCTTGGGAAGTGCCCTCTGCAGGGCAGCCAGTACCGCGTGGTCTCCGCAACCGGGGCACCAGCGGACCTCCTGGTCGCTCTTGAAATCCTTGAATGTCAAATATGCCATGGTCTACAATGCCTCGCTGATGGCCGTGACAAGCTCGTTCACGAGGAACGGCTGGCCCTGGACCTTGTTGAACTGAAGATACTCGAACTGAGGGTGGACTCCCCTCAGGTAGTTGACGAACTGGCCGCTGTTGAGTTCGCACACGATGATCCTCTCGAAATTCGAAAAGACCTCCGCAGTGTTCTTGGGCAGCGGGAGTATGTAGTCGAAATGGGCGAAGGACACTTCCTTGCCGGCTTCGCGCAGGGCGTGGACGGCGGAAAGGATGTGGCCGTAGGTTCCGCCCCAGCCCACTACGAGGAGCTTGCCGGAAGCCGGGCCGTCAACCTCGAGCTGAGGGATGAAGTCAGCGATCTTCTGCACCTTAGCGGCGCGCTCCGCAACCATCATGGCGTGGTTTGCGGGGTCCGTCGAGAGGACTCCTTCGTGGGTCTTCTCAAGACCGCCGACGCGATGTTCGAAGCCTTTCTGGCCCGGAAGGGCCCAGCGGCGCACGAACGTCTCGGGGTCGCGCTCGAAAGGATAGAACTTATGGCCTTCCTCGAGCACGCCGTCTACGAACGGGGGCCTGATCTCGGGATAATCTGCCATGGAAGGTATGCGCCACGGCTCGGAGCCGTTGCCCAGGAAGCCCTCCGAAAGGAGGATGACCGGAGTCATGTGTTCCAGGGCTATCTTGGCGGCATTGAAGGCCGCGTCGAAGCAATGGGCGGGCGAATGCGACGCCACGATGGGGATCGGACATTCGCCGTTGCGGCCGTACAGCGCCTGGGTCAGGTCGGTCTGCTCGGTCTTGGTCGGAAGGCCGGTAGAAGGGCCGCCACGCTGGACGTCCACGATGACGAGCGGCAGTTCGGCCATTACGGCCAGGCCAAGGGCCTCGCTCTTCAGCGAGAGGCCGGGGCCGGAAGTGGTGGTAACGGCCAGGTTGCCGGCGAAAGAGGCGCCGATGGCGGTGCAGATGCCAGCGATCTCGTCCTCGGCCTGAAGCGTCTTGGCGCCCAGGCTCTTATGGATGGCGAGTTCCTCCAGGATGGCGGTGGCGGGCGTAATGGGATAGGAACCGCAGAATAGAGGCAGGCTCGACTTCTCGGAGGCGGCGAGCAGGCCCCACGCGGTAGCCTGGTTGCCGGTGATGTTGCGGTACGTGCCCTTCCGGAGTTTTGCGGGAGCCACAGTATAAGTATTCGGAATGGCCTGGATGTTCGCCGCGTAGTTGAATCCGTCCTTCAGGACTTTCTTGTTGGGCTCGATCACCTCGGGATGCTTCTTGGCGAATTTGCGCTCAAGATACTGGTAGATGTACTCCAGAGGCCTGCTGTAGATATAGCATGCCATGCCGAGGGTGAACATGTTCTTGCACTTGTGGACCGCCTTGGAATCCATCCCGAAATCCTTGAGGCTTTCCTCGGTGAGCGTGGTGATGGCGGCCACGATCAGGGTCCTGTCCTCTACGTGGAGTTCGGTGAAAGGATTGTCGGTCTTGAATCCGGCCTTCTTCATTCCGGCCTCGTCGAAGGCATCCTCGTCGACAAGGATCATGGCGGTGGGCTTGCACCATTTGGCGTTTGCCTTGAGTGCGGCGGGATTCATGGCGACCAGAAGGTCGCAGAAGTCGCCCGGCGTATTGACGTCACCGCTTCCGATGTGGACCTGGAAGCCTGATACTCCGGAGACGGTGCCGTGCGGTGCACGGATCTCCGCCGGGTAATCCGGGAAAGTTGACAATTCGTTTCCGTAGATGGCCGACATATCGGCAAAAAGAGATCCGGTGAGCTGCATGCCGTCACCTGAATCTCCCGCGAAACGAATTACAACATCTTTAGTATCAATTACCTTGTGTTGCATTACGGTTATGTTGGTTAGTGGTTTAGTTATGTGGTGAAAAGGGGGCGGAACAAGTCCGTTCCGCCCCCTTCGGGTATCCTGTTGCTACGGCTGTGCCTGAGCAGCAGCCTGAAGCTCTGCCTGCAGGGTCTCGAGGGTCCTGCCCTCAGGGATGTTGAGTGCCTTGCGGGCGGCGGGGGTCAGGTCAGTGCTCTGTGCAGGGTCGATGTACAGCATCTGGCTGGCGTCGAAGACATAGATGTATCCGCCGGCCTTAGCAAGCTGGCTGACGGTTTCCTGGGCCTTCTGTACGAGCGGGGCCATCAGCTCGTTCTGCTGGGCAGCGAGCTCCTGCTGGATGCTCTGCTGGAACTCGGCGATGCGCTGCTCCATGTCGGCGAGTTCCTTCTCCTTGCTCTCACGGACGGTCTGGGTCCAGGTGGAGGCCTTCTGCTGATACTGCGTGGCCTTGGACTGGTACTCATCTATCATAGTCTGGTAAGTATCCATGGCCTCGTTCTGGGTAGCGGTCATGGTTGCCCGGGCCTGGTCTGCCTCCGGAGTGAGCTGGTAGAGCTCCTGGAAATTGACGTGCGCGAACTTGGGCTGAGCGAAAGCCGCGACTGATACAATCGCCATTGCGGCGAACATGAGGATCTTTTTCATATTGCAAACAAATTTGATTTATTCATATTAGAACTGTTGTCCGATAACGAAGTGGAACTGGCCCTTGCCGTTCTGGATGTCGTCGAAGCCGTAGCCCCAGTCGACGCCCAGCAGGCCGACCATAGGAAGGAACACACGCACGCCGACACCGGCGGAGCGCTTGATCTGGAAGGGATTGAAGTCCCTGATGTCAGCCCAGCAGTTACCTCCCTCGAGGAACAGCAGGGCGAAAATGGTGGAAGTGGGTTGAAGTATCACGGGGTAGCGGAGCTCGACCGTGAACTTGTCATAGACGTTTCCGGAGTACGTGACATTGCTGGTATTGTACTTGGAGACAGTCTGAGGAGTCAGGGAATAGTTCCTGTAGCCGCGGAGGGAGACGACTTCAGTACCGTAGGAAGAGTATCCCGACATGCCGTCGCCACCGACCATGAAGCCCTCGAACGGGGAATAACCCCAGTTGCGGTTGTAGTAACCGAGATAGCCGAACTGGGCGCGGGCCATGAGCACGAAGTTGTCGAAGAGCTTGGTGTAAGTGGCTCCGGAGATCTTCCACTTGTGGTACTCGGTCCATTTATAACGCTGCTGTGCAGTGTAGTTGTCGTAATTGATGTCACGCCAGGAATCCACGCGGGTGGGATTGCCGTTGGCGTCCAGCCTGCTGATGTCCTTGCGCCGCAGGAGCGAGAACGGAGGGGTCAACTGCAGGGATGCGGAGAACTCCGAACCCTGGCGGGGATAGATCTGCTGGTCGGTGGAAGTCCTGTTCAGCGACATCGTGTAGCTGATGTTGTGGGTGATACCGTCGTTGAAGATGAAGTATCCGGAAATCCAGTCCGTCAGCCTGTAGGTCTGCCAGCTCAGTCCGTTGTACAGCACGAAATAGGTGTCGGGCCACTTGAGGCGGTTACCGAGTGAGGCGGCGAAGCCGAAGACCTCGAAGCTCCTGTCGGCGTTGAACATGCTGTCCCAGTAGGATCCGCTGTTGATATAGTCGTATCCATAATACTGGGCGTAATAAGGATTGTAGTTGGTCTGCTTGGTGTAGTAGAGCGACAGGCTCAGGGACGTAGGTTTCTTGCCGAAGAGCCACGGTTCGGTGAAACTCGCGGAGAGCGCGGTATAATAGCGTCCGTTGGTCTGGAAACGGAACGCGAGGTTCTGTGCATCGCCGAGAGGCACTGGCCGCCATGCACCTTTCTCGAACATCCTCCTGGTGGAGAAATTGTTGAAACTGACGCCGGCCGTGGCGACGAACGTACGTCCGCCCCAGCCGCCGGAGAGTTCAAGCTGCGAGGAAGGTTTCTCCGTGACGTTGTAGATCAGGTCGACGGTATTGTTCAGCTGGTTGGGGATGACGGAGTATCCACCTTCGCTCATGATGGACTCGGGGTCGAACTGGCCGAGCGATGCGATCTCGCGGATGGAACGCTCGAAGTCAGTCTGGCTGAAGAGGTAACCGGGACGGGTGTAGATCTGGCGGCGGACTACCTTCTCGTTGGTCAGGTCGTTGCCGTTGATGACGATATTGTTGAGCGTAGCAGGTTTGCCTTCGGAGATACGCATCTCGACATCGACGGAGTCGTTCTGGATGCTGAGCTCGACCGGGGTGACGTTGAAGAAGAGGTAGCCGTTGTCGCGGTAGAGCTTGCTGACGCCGTAGTCGGAATCCTTCTCTCCGCCCTGGAGGCGCTTCTGCATCGTGACGACGTCATAGACATCGCCTTTCTTGATGGCGAGAAGGTCATTCAGGACGTCCGTGGTGTAGACGGAGTTGCCGGTCCAGGTGATGTCGCGGAAATAATACTTGTCGCCCTTGTCGAAGACGAGGTCTATGCCCAGACGGTTATGGTCGACATAATAGACGGAGTCGCGTACAAGACGGGCGTCACGGTATCCGGATTCGTTGAAGGCGTTGATCGCGGCGATCTTGTCGTTCTCGTACTCCTTGGCGTTGAACTTCTTGCTGCTGAAGAAGTTGTAGATCTTCGAAGACTTGGTCTTCTTCATCTCCTTGGCGATCTTGAACTCCTTGACGTCCTCGTTGCCGATGAAGTTGATGGTCTTGATGCGGATACGCTCGCCCCTGTCGACGTCGAAGTTGACCCTGACGGCGCCCCTGACGACGGAGTCGCGCTCCACCTGGGGGGTTACGACGGTATTGATGAAGCCCTTGTCGACATAGTAGCGCTTGATGATGTCGGACGAAGTCTTGGCGACATACTCGGAATATTCGTTGCCGCGGCGGAAGCCGAGGCGTTCATCAAGGTCTTTCTTCTCGCCGCTCCTCACACCGGTATACGTCCAGCGCAACATGCGGGGACGCTCCATGATGGAGATCTTGAACCAGGCGGAGTCACGTCCCGCCGAGAGGCTGTCGATGCTGATGGCGACATCCTCGAAGTACCGCTGGGCCCAGATGCGGTTTACGATGGAAGAAATGTCGTCTCCCGGGACGGTGAGGGTCAGTCCCTCCTGCATTCCGGAAGCCGAGATGACCTGCTGGTCGCTGTAGTAGTTGTTTCCTTCCACCCTGATCCCGGCGACCACGAGCTTCCTCGGGTTGTTGTAGTCGACTATGATGTCCTCCCGTTCCTGGCCACGTGCCGCAAGCGGCGCGAGCATTAGGAGCAGAAGGCTGGCTATCCTGATATGTCTCATCAAACGAGGTTTCATTTAATAATCCGCAAATATACGCCAATTATTTGACTTTTCCATATCGTCTGTCCCGCTTTGCAAACTCATCCAGCGCATCGAAGTAGGCCTCCTTCCTGAAATCCGGCCAAAGAAGCGGGCTGAAGATGAACTCGGAGTAGGCTCCCTGCCACAGCAGGTAGTTGCTCAGGCGCTGTTCGCCGGAAGTCCGTATGATGAGGTCAGGGTCGGGAATGCCCGCCGTGACCAGGTGCGAGTCGATATCGGAGAAATCCAGGGCATCGATGCGATCCGGGTCGCCTGCGCATTCCAGAGCAATGGCGCGGGCAGCCTGGAGGATGTCCCACTTTCCGCTGTAACTGAGGAAGAGTATGAGGGTGAGCTGGTCGTTCGAGGCCGTGCGCGCCATCATATCGTCGATGGCCGCGTTGAGGGTTTCGGAAAGGCGGGAGCGGTTGCCGAGCACCACGAAGCGGACACGGTTCTTCATGAAGGTCTCGAACTCGTTGACCATCGACTTGAACATCAGCTTCATGAGTGCATCGACTTCCTCGCCGGGACGGCCCCAGTTCTCCTCGGAGAAAGCGAAGAGCGAGAGGTAGCGCACGCCGGCCTCGACCGAGGCCTCGGTGCAGGCGCGTACGCTCTCGACGCCTTCGAAATGTCCGAAGACGCGTTCGCGACCCCTTTCACGGGCCCATCTGCCGTTACCGTCCATGATTATGGACACATGAGTGGGAATTCTCTTTTCCGCTTCCATCCTATAAGTTTCTGACATCCTCACCCCAGAAAAGCTTGCTCTTGAGGGCCTGGATGAAGTTTGACCTGTCGAGGCGAATCCTCTTCAGCGAAAACTGTGCCACTGAGACGGAAATGCTTTCTCCGACGGGCAGCATCATCCCGCGGTTATCCATCGTGACCATCACCTCGGGCTCCCTGGAGCGGAAAGAAAGCGAGATACTGGATGTGTCGGGAACGACGATGGGACGGATGTTGAGGTTGTGCGGGGCTATCGGGGCGAGGATCAGGACACGGGCCTCCGGGGTGCAGATGGGCCCCCCGACGCTGAGGGAATAGGCCGTGGAGCCGGAGCTGGTCGCGACCAGGAATCCGTCCGCCCAGCAGGTGGGCAGCGAGTCGCCGTCCACGGTGACGTCAACGCCGAGCACGGCCGCACCCTTGCGGTGTACCGCCACCTCGTTGAGGGATATGTCGGTATAGCCGGTCCCCGCCACCTCCATCCTCAGGAGAGAGCGGTCCTCGACGGTGAATTCTCCGGTCAGGAGAGCCTTGACGACCTCGTCCGGCTTGTATTCGGAGAGGAAGCCCAGGCGGCCCAGATTGACCCCGAGCACGGGGATGCCGGAGTCGCCGACGAGGCTGGCCGCCGAAAGGAAAGTGCCGTCGCCGCCGAGGCTCAGCAGGGCGTCGAAGCCGGGAAGGAGGTCTTCGCGCTCCTTCACCACGGTCACTTCGCAGCCGCCCGCCTCGAGTTCGGAGCGGAGAGCGTCTATGCGCGGATCGCCCGCGAGGGAACGTTTTTTGATGTAAAAAGCAAGTCTCATATTCGTTCGGAACGTCAAAAATAAAACTTTATTTAATAACTTTGAAATTATTGACTAATTTTGTTGCCGCGCCGGCAGTCAAGCCGGCTTGTTTCAATCAATGACAGCATGACCAGACTGAGTGTCAACATAAACAAGATAGCCACCCTTCGCAACGCCCGCGGAGGCAATCTCCCCGACGTGGAGAAAGCCGCGAGGGATTGCGAGCGTTTCGGTGCGGAAGGCATCACCGTCCACCCGCGTCCCGACGAGAGGCACATCCGCTATTCCGACGTGCGTCTCATCAGACCCGGCATCACCACCGAATTCAATATCGAAGGCAACCCCATAGGATCATTCATCGACCTCGTCTGCGAGGTCGTCCCCGACCAGGTCACCCTCGTGCCAGACGCCCACGACGCGATCACATCCAATGCCGGATGGGATACCGTCGCCAACAGGGAGTTCCTGACAGGTATCTGCGCACTGTTCAAGTCCAAAGGCATACGCACCTCGATTTTCATCGACCCGGATCCGGCCATGGCCGAAGGGGCTGCCGCGTGCGGAGCGGACCGCGTGGAGATGTACACCGCGGCCTATGCCGAGCGGTTCCCGCAGGACCCCGCGGCGGCCATAGCCGACTATCTCCGCTGTGCCGAACGCGTACGCGAGCTCGGGCTCGGCCTCAACGCGGGCCACGACCTGAACCTCGACAACCTCAGGTATTTCATCAGCACCATCCCCTGGACCGACGAAGTGTCGATAGGCCACGCACTCATCTCCGATGCCCTATACATGGGCCTGGAAAAAACTATCGGGGCATATCTTTCGCAGATCAGGAATTTTTGATTATTTTTGCACTTTATTGTGATATTATTAATTATCAACCCATAAAATGAAGAAAATAGCTTTGTTCCTTAGCGCTCTGGCAGTCATGGCCGGTTTCGCTACCCTCAACTCCTGTCAGACCGCAGCTCCCGCCGAAGAGAGCACCAACGAAGAGACCACCCAGACCGTCGCCCAGAAAGGCGCCATCGTATATTTCAACCTCGACAGGGTGCTCAACGAATATGATATGGCCAACGACCTCGGCAGCGTCCTCCAGAGTAAGCTCCAGAGCATCGACCAGGAAGTCACCCGCAGGGGCAACAAGCTCCAGAGCGACCTCAACGCCTTCAACGAGAAGATCGAGAAGGGTCTCCTGACCCGCTCGACCGCAGAGGCCCAGAACGAGAAACTCGTCAAGCAGCAGAACGACTTCCAGACCTACTACAACCAGAAGCAGCAGGAAATGCAGGAAGAGCAGGCCGTCACCATGAACCAGATCGCCAACGCCATCAAGGAGTATATCGACAAGTTCAACGCCGAGAAGCAGTTCGCCCTCATCATCGCGACCCAGGGCGACATCCTTCCCCAGCCTGTCGTCGCCGGCGATCCCGACCTTGACATCACCGACATGCTGATCGAGGGTCTCAACGCCGAGTACGTAAAGACCAGGAACGAAAACAACTAGCCTTGAAGATAGCCATACTGTCCAGTTTCTACCCGTACAGAGGGGGAATAGCTCAGTTTAACGCCAACCTTTTCGAAGAACTGGGCCGGCATCATGATGTCAAGGCCTTCAACTTCTCCAGGCAGTATCCTGACCTCCTCTTCCCGGGCAAGACGCAGTATGTCACACCTGACGACGAAGCCGTATCCATAGAGTCAGAAGCTCTCCTGGATACGGCTGGTCCGTTCTCCTACGGCCGTACTGCCCGCGCCATCCGTTCCTGGGATCCCGACCTGCTCGTCATGCGGTACTGGATGTCGTGGTTCGGTCCCTCGCTGGGATACGTGGCGCGCCACATGAACGACCGCTGCAAGACCGTGGCCATCCTCGACAACGTCATCCCGCACGAGCCACGCTTCTTCGACAAGCCCTTCACGAAGTATTTCCTGTCCGGCTGCGACGGATTCGTAAGCATGTGCTCCGAAGTCGAGAAGGACCTCCTGTCCTTCGGGACCGGAAAGCCGCACACGGTCATGCCGCACCCCCTGTACTCGCATTTCGGGGAGCGTATCCCCCGCGAGGAAGCCGAGAAGATGCTCGGGCTGGAGCCCGGCAGGAAAAACCTCCTGTTCTTCGGCCTGATACGCAAGTACAAGGGCCTGGACATCCTCCTGAAAGCCTTTGACGGGCTCGGAGACGACTACCAGCTGATCATCGCCGGTGAGCCCTACGGCTCGTTCGAGCCCTATCAGCAGTTGATTGACGCCAGTCCCGGCAAGGACAGGATCAAGGTGTTCCCCCAGTACATACGGGACTCCGAGGTCAAGAAGTATTTCTCCGCCGCGGACGTCACCGTCCTCCCCTACCGGAGTGCCACCCAGAGCGGCATCAGTTCCGTTTCCTACCACTTCGAAGTGCCCATGATCGTCACCGCCGTGGGCGGTCTTACCGAGACCATCGGCGAGCGGGGCACGGGGATTGTAGCAGAAGAGGTCAGCCCCGAGGCCATACGCCGGGAGATTGAGAATTATTTCAGCGACGACTGCGTCCGGAAGTATTGCGTGGAGCATATCCGGAAAGAGAAAGAGCGGCTGAGCTGGGCGAAGTTCGCAGACGATCTGCTGGATTTCGCCGGAACCCTATAAAGGATGAGAATATGAGAAAGAGTATCATGATATCGATGGCCGCATTCCTGCTCCTCGGAGCCGGGATGCCCGCCCGTGCACAGGATACGGAATACAAGGCCACGCCGGTCACCATATCCAGGGACAGGGTCCGCAACAACGGCAAGCTGTACTATTCGCACGTCGTGCTCGAGAAGCAGACGCTCTTCTCCATCGCCAAGGCGTACGGTGTCTCCATCCAGGACATCTACGATTCCAACCCCACCCTCAAGCTCGAGACCGAAGGCCTCAAGACCTACCAGATACTCCTTATCCCCGTCGTGGAGAACCTCCCCGCAGCCACCGGCTCCGGTACGCCGACCGCCGTTACGGAGAGGACGGAGGCCGTACCCTCCGCACAGTCAGGCTCATATATCACCCACACAGTAAAGTGGTACGAGGACCTGGGCTCCATCGCCAAGAAATACAACGTCTCCAGGGAAGCCATCATGCGTGCCAACGGCATGACGTCCCCCACTTTAACCCGCAGGCAGAAGCTCCGCATCCCTACCGGTACGACCGAAATCGCGGAAGAGGAAATGCCCGTCGTGACCGTAGCGGAGCAGGAGCCGGAGGAGACGGAAGAGGAAAGGCCCAAGGGCATACTTGAGACCCTGGGCGAAGCCATCTCGGAGAAAGCAGAAGAGTTCCTCTATACGGGCAAGAAAGACGTTTCCGCCGCCCTCATTATGCCTTTCAACGCACAGAAGTCGCCGAGCGAGAACAATCTCGAGTTCTACAGCGGAGTGCTTCTCGCAGCCTATGACCTCAAGTCGGAGGGCATCAACGTCGATCTCAGCGTCTATGACGCGGTCGGAGGCAATATCCCGGTGACGTCCGACAAGTTCGGGGATTTCGACCTCGTAATCGGCCCCGTCTCCACCACAGATCTCACCAGCGCGCTCAGGCTCAGTCCTTCGGGCACGCCCATCATATCGCCCCTCGAGCCCAAGGCCATCGACCTTGCGAGGGTTTACGGCAACCTCATCCAGGCGCCCAGTTCGGCTGAGAGCCAGAGCGAGGACCTCGTCGAATGGCTGGCCCAGGACTACCGCAACGGTGACAAGATCATCCTCCTGACCGAGAAGAACGCCACGCTCACCTCCGCCGCCAGCACGCTCATCAGCAGCATGCAGTCTTCGGGACTGCCCTATACCACCCTCAATTACGGAGTCCTCGAAGGGCGCAACATCTCTTCCTCCATCGAGAGGGAGGCCTCTAACGGCGGCGCGACGCGCCTGGTCGTAGCATCCGAGAGCGAAGCCTTCGTCAGCGACGTCGTCCGCAATGCCAACATCCTGTCGCTCAGGAACAACCGCAGCATCGACATAGTGCTTTACGGATTGTCCAAGGTCCGTTCTTTCGACACGATCGAACTGGAGTACCTCCACAATACCAAGCTCCACGTGGCCATATCCTATTACATTGACTACGACTCCCCCGCGGTCCAGAAGTTCCTGCTCGCCTACCGTGCGCTCTTCAATGCCGAACCGGGACCTTTCGCCTTCCAGGGATACGACACCGCCTACAATTTCATCAAGATGTGCTCCAAATACGGCAAACGCTGGCCCGACAAGCTCGACGACGAGCCCATGCGCGGCCTCCAGTCCAACTTCATGTTCGAACGCCGCGGAGGACACATAAACAAAGCCGTCAGACGTGTCGTCTACGGCCCCGATTTCAGTATTACCCTTGTGAATTAGCCCAGGAGCGCCCGGGCGTTTGCGATGGCGGCGTCGGTGACGACGCTGCCGCTGAGCATGCGCGCCAGCTCCTGCACGCGCCCCTCGCCGTCCAGCAGCCTTATCTTGGAAACGACCCTCCCGTCAGCGCCGGAGGACTTGGAGACGACGTAATGCGCGTCACCCTTGGCAGCGACCTGTGGAAGGTGCGTGATGGCGAACACCTGCATGTCGCGTCCCATGTCGCAAATCATGGATCCCATCCTGTCGGCCGCGCTGCCGGATACTCCGGAATCTATCTCGTCGAACACCAGGGTCGGCATCTCGGTATACCTGGCCATCATTGCCTTGAGACTCAGCATGATCCTGGAAAGTTCACCTCCGGACGCGCATCTGGACAGGTCGACCGGTTCCCTTCCGTCGGCCGAGAACAGGAACTGTACGGCGTCCTTTCCGGATGGGCCGGCAGGGATCTCCGAGAACGACACGGCGAAGACCGCACGGTCGAGTTCGAGGAAACGGAGGGAGTCCATGATGGCGGAGGAAAACGGAGACGCGGCACGGACCCTTTCCTCGTGCAGGCGCGAAGCCAGTATATCCAGATGTGCCGAAACTTCGGCGACCTCCTTTTCAAGGTCTTCCTTCCGCGACTCGAGGGAGTCGGTGTCGAACAGGGCTGCGGAATAGCGGTCGCGCTCGGCGATCAGTTCCGCTATGGTACGGCACGAATGTGACTTGAGCAAGCCGTATAGGGTGGAAAGGCGTTCCTCGACGGCCTGCAGGCGGTCGGCGGGGACATCCAGCCGGGAATTCATAGTAGATATTTCACCGGATATATCGTCCAGTTCGATGCGCACGGATGCGAGACGCTCGGAGAGAGGACCGGCCTCCGGCAGGTATTTGGAGAGCTTGGACAGCGTATGGATGCAATTCCGCAGCCCGCTGTCAGGGGAAAGGACATCGTCCTGCTGAGGCGAGAAGAAGGCTTCGATCCCGCACAGGCTTTCCTTTATCTCCTCGGCGTTGGCGAGCCGCTGCTGCTCTGCCTCAAGTTCCTCGAGCTCCCCGTCACGGAGGGCTGCAGCATCAAGGCGGCGGAAACGCGCTTCGTCGTAATCCCTTTCGGCGGCGAGGCGTTCCAGCCGGCCGCTCACTTCCACGAGCTCCGAACGGAGGTCGCGGAGGCGGCCGTAAGCCTCGCCATACTCCTTGAGCAGCGAGCCCGTTCCGGCATAGAGGTCCAGCGCGGACAACTGGAACTGGCGCTCGGCCAGGGCAAGGTTCTGATGCTGCGAATGGATATCTACCAGCCGTGAAGTCACCGAGGTGAGAAGCGGCAGGTTGACGGGACAGTCGTTGATAAAGGCCCTGGAGCGGCCGGAACGGTTCACGACGCGGCGTATGGTCAGCTCGCCTCCTCCGTCCTCGACATCATTCTCCTCAAGCAAACGGAGCAGCGCATCGTCTCCGGGAGCGGAAAAAACGCCCTCGACGACACAACTGTCCGCCCCGTCCGCTATGGCCGAAGCATCGGCCTTTGCCCCCATAAGCAGCGACAAAGCGCCCAGGATTATGGACTTACCGGCTCCGGTCTGTCCCGTAATAATAATCAGACCCTCCGGAAAACCAGTCTCCAGAGAGTCTATCAATACGTAATTCCTGACGCTTAAAGCCTTGAGCATAAGGATTAATCCTCCTGCTTGGCCCTTCTGTAGAAGAGTTCGCCATTCTCGAACTCGGAGATGGCCACGAGGTCGGGTTTGGGCTGTCTCTCGTAATACTTGGAGATCTCTATCTGCTCCTTGTTCTCGAAAACTTCCTCCATGGTGTCGCGCTCGTTCTTGAAATCCTCGAGCTTCTTGTTGAGTTCCTTCTTTTCGGCGAGGGCGATCTGGTTGGCGCGCTTGTAAAGGATGACGACCGACTCGTAGATGTTTCCGGTCGGAGCCGCGAGCTCCTTGACGTCGCGGGTAATGGTGTTGGTGGGGACTTTCTTTGTCTTGTTATCCATAACTTTTCTTCTTTCTTTCAATCTGAATACTCCCGGCACGTGCCGGAAAGTTTCATTATTTTTCAATCTCCTCCCCGGTTTCATCCTCGGGAGTCATCCCCGGCAGGGCGGAACTGCGTCCGAGGATCCTCGTTACACGACGGTAAAGCCCGTCCAGTTCACGGCGGTAGGCAGACTCGGGATACTCACCGACGAAGTTGAGATAGTCGTCGACGAATACGAGGTAGCGTTCCTTCTGCTTGGACTCGATGCTGAGGTTGGCATACTTGTATGAAGACATGGCGATATGGTAGAGGATGTCCTCGCGGTAGATGTTCTCGGAGTTGTCCTTCAGGACGTTCTTGAGGGCGACGGTAGCAGCCTGGTAATCCTCCATCTTGTAATAGAGGCGTGCGTTCTCATAGGCCTTGCGGTCCAGCCTTTCGTTCAGTTCTTCCATCATGCTCTCGCAAAGGGGGCGGTAGGGGCTGGAAGGGTTGTCCGAGATGAACTGGTTGATCGCGGAGATGGCGGTACGCGTCGGCTTCTGGTCGAGTTCGTATCGCAGGGTCTGGCGATAAAGGCAGTCTATGCGGAAGAAAGCGGCATCAGGGGCTAACGGGCTTAAAGGATAATTGCCAAGGAAATTCGTAAAGTTGGTCTCGGCGGTATAATAATCGCGATAGCGGTAATTGCTGAGGCCCCAGTAATACAGCACGGTGTCTCCGCGTTCACTTCCGCTGGTCAGGGAGGAAAGTGACTCGAAAAGCTGCGAAGACTTCATGAATTTGCCCTGGTTGAAATAGTCGAACGCCGCGGCATATTTGGCATCGATGTCGTTGCCTTCGAGAAGGATCTCGTACTCCGATTTGCAGCCTATGGCAGCACACACGGCTATAAACAGCGCAACAATGAACTTAGGATATCTCATCATGGTCAATTATATTCCCAACAAAAATTTCTCGGCATCCAGCGCGGCCCTGCACCCGGAGGCCGCAGCGTTGACGGCCTGACGGTATGTGGGATCCTGCACGTCTCCCGCGGCGAACACGCCCTCGCGGCTGGTGCGCGAGGACTTGCCGTCGGTCACGATGTAACCGAGGGCGTCGGTCTCCAGCCAATCCTTGAACAGGTCGGAATTGGGGTGATGGCCTATCGCCAGGAAGAAGCCGTCGATATTGATATCAAAAACAGTACCATCTTTCCTCACCAGCCTGGCTCCGGTGACGCCGAACTCGTCGCCGAGGACCTCCTGGGTGTTGCAGTTCCAGAGGATCTCGATATTCGGAGTGTCCATGACTCGTTGCTGCATGGCCTTGGAAGCCCTGAGGACATCCCTGCGGACGATCATGTAGACCTTGCGGCAAAGGCCTGCGAGATAGGTGGCCTCCTCGCAGGCGGTATCGCCTCCGCCCACGACGGCGACTTCCTTCTTCCGGTAGAAGAAGCCGTCGCAGGTGGCGCAGGCAGACACGCCGAGGCCGCGGAACTTGCGCTCGGACGGCAGTCCAAGGTACTTCGCCGCGGCTCCGGTGGCGATGATGACGGCTTCAGCCTCGACCTCGTCGCCTCCGTCAAGCACGAAACGGTAAGGTCTGGAAGACAGGTCGGCCTTGACCACCGTACCCCTGCGGATATCCGCTCCGAGCCGTACGGCCTGGCCGCGCATCGCGTCCATCAGGGCGTTGGCGTCAACCCCGTCAGTGAATCCGGGATAGTTCTCCACTACGGTCGTAGTGGTGAGCTGTCCGCCCGGTTCCATGCCCTCATAGAGTACGGGTGAGAGTGCAGCGCGGGAGGCATATATGGCGGCAGTGTAGCCTGCGGGGCCTCCGCCGATGATCAAAAGTCTGATTCTTTCCATGGTGCAGTTTTATGAACTGCAAATATAATCATTTAATCTTTTTTTATAACTTTGTATGTCAGATTATCAGGATTATGAATGCTCAGACCAAGGATCCATCCGCGATGGACCGCTTCAAGTCGGTCCTGAAGAGGCACAAGCTCAAAGCCACTCCCCAGCGTCTGGCCGTGCACGAGGCAATGCTCGAGCTCGGTCATGCCAGCGCGGACCAGGTCTGCCGGTGGATCTCGGCCAAGGGCGGAACCCGCGTCACGGTATCGTCCGTCTACAACATCCTGACCCAGATGACCTTGCTCGGCGTCTACGTCCACCGCTTCAGCGCCAACAACAAGATGTTCTTCGACGTCAACACATTCCAGCACATCCACCTGTACGATACCGTCAACAACGAGTTCAAGGACATAATGGACGACGAATTGCTCAAGACGGTCGAGTCCAGGGTCAAGTCCAAGCGCTACCGCGGCTACAAGGTCGACGGGGTCGACATCCAGATAATCTGCCATCCCACCACCAGAAGAAACACCCTTACAAAATGAAACGCAGCATCTTCAAATATCTGATCATCGCCGCTTCGGCGGCACTCCTGGCCTCCTGCCTCCCGGATTACGAATATCTGTTCACCGATACGGGCATGTATACCTTCGCCGGGCCCAACAGGCTCCAGGCAGACTCCGGCGACATCTACATCATCACCGAGAACAAGACCGGGGCGGAGATCCCCGACACGGTCAAGCGCGTAATGGCCGTCTGCGATGTCCTCTCACAGGTAGAGGGCAAGGAGCACGAGTTCAGAGTAAGGCTCAACGACTACTCCATAGCCCTGTGCAAGCCGGCCGTGGACAAGGAGGGCATGGATGAGGAAGCCATAGGCAACGACGGGGTCAACATCAACCAGGCATGGGCCACCGGAGGCTATCTCAACGCCTACATCAGCTATGCAGTCCTCCCTTCCAGCAAGAAAGCCCACACCGTCAACCTCGTATATGACAGTGTCCGGAGCCATTCCGACACCCTGTTCTTCGAACTCCGCCACAATGCTTTCGGCGAAAGTCCCGAGAACACGGAGCATCCTCTCAATTCCTTCGTCTTCGCCGGTGCCTACACCTCGTTCCCCATCAAGGACCTCGTAGGGAACGGCAAGCCCATCCTGCACATCGACTGGGACTGGTACGACGGCGACGAGTACTCCTTCCGGCGCGAGAAAATCAGACGCCATGGCGACATCCCCCTCAGATAGGGCAATGCCCTAAAACCTACAGCTCACACCATGAAAACCGGTATAAAACACTTATTCGCATCATTGTTTGCGCTCCTCATTGCCCTGACCGCATCGGGGCAGGAGACCGGCATCATCACCCTTCACGGGCACATAATCGACAGTTCCACCTCTGAGTCCCTGTTCTTCTCGTCCATCAGCCTTTCCGGCAGCAGGATCAGCAACGTCTCCAACTCCGACGGTGTGTTCTCACTCAAGATCCCGGAGGACACCCCGGGCGACACCGATGTCGTCATCAGCCATCTGGGTTTCATGACGCGCTCGGTCAAGGTCAGCGCATTCGCAGGAAGCACCCAGGACCGTCCTCTGGAGATATCGCTGGCCCCGATGTCGCTCCAGCTAGACCCGGCCCGGGTCAGGGCGATCGACGGACTTTCGGTCTTCCGTTCGGCCTGGTTCAAGATTACCGACAATTACCCGACGGAAAGGGTAGGAATGACCGCTTTCTACCGCGAGATGATCAAGAAGGGCAACGCCAAGTATCTGGTGCTGAACGAAGCTGTCATCGATATCGACAAGGCCCCCTATATCGGATTCGCTACCGACAGGGTCGGCATCTACAAAGGCCGCGGCAGTCTCAACTACGACAGTACGGACACCCTGTTCGTCAAGCTCCAGGGCGGCATCAGCACCGCATTGGAAATCGACATGGTCAAGAATCCTTTCGCCGGACTGACCCTCGACGAGTGCCTGTATATGCTCGAATTCACCCTCACGGGCACGGCCATATACGATGACAGGACTTTCTACGCCATTGATTTCAAGCCCCGGCACCGCGACGACGGCATACTTTACAAGGGAACGGTGTACATCGAGACCGAAAGCCTGGCCATCGGCCGCGTGGAGTTCTCGCTCGACATCGACGACCGGGCCGAGGAAGCCGCCAGGATCTTCATCATCAAGCACTCTCCGAACATGCGTTTCCTCATGAACCGGGCGGACTATGTCGTAAGCTACCGCTGCGTCGAGGGCAAATGGTATTACGACTATTGCCGCGTCGACCTCAATTTCACCGCCAGGAAACTTCGGTCCCTTTTCCGCAACAATTTCACCGTGACCGAGGAGATGGCCGTGACCGACCACAGGGAGGGTGGCATCGCAATCGCCCAGGCCGACAGGGTCAAGTTCAGGGACATCCTCTCCGAGCAGGTCAGCGACTTCACCGATGACAATTTCTGGGAGGACTACAACATCATCGAACCCGACCAGGCCATCGACGTGGTCATCAGGCGCATCATCCGCCAGCTCAACCGACGCAACAGATAGACTATCCACATCGATATGAAAACAAGATTGCTTCTCGCCATATCCGCGGCTTCCTTTCTTCTCGCCGCCTCCTTCACCGCCGGAGCGCAGACTGTCAACCTGAGTCATTCAGGAATCCTCACCAGCGGCTATACCTGGGCCTACGGCACCTGGCACGTCACGGAGTCGGTGCCTGACAGCGACGCCGACGAATACGACTTCTACATCTCGGTAGACAAGTACCAGATCAGGATCAAGGACAAAAGCCTGCCCGACATCCCCCTGGCATGCATTCCCGAGACCAACTACACGTATAACGAGATGGATGCGGATATGTTCGACCTGGGTCCCGACGAGAAGCTCCTTGAGTTCGTCGGCCGCTACGGCGAGGACACCTTCCTCATCATCAACCGCAAGGACAAGACCCTATCGCATTTCAACGAGAGCGACCGCCGCGAGCGCGGCATCAAGGTCAGCATGGAGAAAGTTGACGCCGGCACGGCTTCAGCCGCCTACATCGCGTCCCTGACCTCCAGCCCGCTCGTCGGCACATGGCAGAACGCCGAAGACCCCTCCGATGAGAAAGTCTTTACGGCCGACAACCTCAAGTACGAATTCATCCCCACCCCCGACGGCGGCTGGGAACACTACCTCTGGGGCCTCGTCTACCGCTACAATGCGGAGAGCGGTCTTCTTACCGCCCGCAGCCCGTTCGATACGGAAGGCCGCCGCGTCAAGACCTACAGGCGCAAGTAGCTTCAGGTTGCCGCGTGCAAACCTGCCTATTTTGCACACGGCCGGAACAACGACGCGGTCGCCAGCCACAGAATGAACGAGAGAGGCCCGGGATTCATTCTGTGGCAGCAAAACCCCGATTACACTCCCTATTCCTGCCACAGGATGAAAATGACAGTCCTGGCATTCCTTCTGCGGCCGAAAAAAAGGGACGACCCGCATGAGTCGTCCCTTTTTTCAGTTGGGGTGCGATGTGGGGCTCGAACCCACGACACCCAGAACCACAATCTGGTGCTCTACCAACTGAACTAATCGCACCGTGTTGGACTACAAAGGTAGTGAAAAAAATCGATTGACAAAATTTTTTGACCGGGCGCTTGATTTTTTCTGAAGAAAGTCGCGATGGGGAGAGGAATTGGCAGGAAATATTGTTATATTTGTATGATTGCGACTTTAACGGAAATCTAAAATACCAAATATGGCACGTGAAATAAAATTCTCCCTGGTGTACAGGGATATGTGGCAGTCCTCCGGAAGGTACCAGCCGAGGGTGGACCAGCTGGTACGGGTGGCGCCTGCCATCATCGACATGGGATGCTTCGACCGCGTCGAGACAAATGGTGGAGCTTTCGAGCAGGTCAACCTGCTTTACGGAGAGAATCCCAACCGCTCCGTACGAGAATGGACGGCCCCTTTCCATAAGGTAGGCATCGAAACGCACATGCTTGAGCGCGGCCTCAACGCCATCCGCATGTACCCCGTCCCCGCAGATGTCCGCGAACTCATGTTCAAGGTGAAGAAGAAGCAGGGAACGGACATCGCCCGCTCTTTCTGCGGACTCAACGACCACCGCAACCTCAAGCTTTCGGTAGAGTATGCCAAGAAAGCCGGCATGATCTCCCAGGCCGCCCTTTCCATCACCCACTCCCCCGTCCACACGGTGGACTATTACATGGGTATCGTGGACAAACTGGTCGAGTACGGCACGGACGAGATCTGCCTCAAGGACATGGCCGGCATCGGCCGTCCCACAGCGCTGGGCCAGATTGTCAGCGAAATCAAGAAAAAGCACCCCCACATCAAGGTCCAGTATCACGGCCACACCGGCCCCGGCTTCTCGCCCGCCTCGATGCTCGAAGTCGCGCGCGCAGGCGCCGACTATCTCGACGTGGCCGTCGAACCGCTCGCCTGGGGCAAGATCCATCCTGACGTGATCACCATCCAGCAGATGATGAAGGCTGACGGATTCCTCGTCAAGGACATCAACATGGACGCCTACATGGAGGTCCGCCGCCTGACCCAGGAGTTCATCGACGATTTCCTCGGCTACTGGATCAACTCCAGCAACTCCCTGATGACCTCACTCCTGGTTGGCTGCGGCCTCCCCGGAGGAATGATGGGCTCCATGATGGCCGACCTGCTCGGCTTCAAGGATGCCATCAACGCCGCCGAACGTGCCCACGGACAGGCGGTCAGCAGTCTTGACACCCTTATGGTCAAGCTCTTCAACGAGGTTGAGTATGTATGGCCCAAACTCGGATACCCGCCGCTCGTTACCCCGTTCAGCCAGTACGTAAAGAATACCGCCCTGATGAACCTCTTCAACCTTGCCAGCGGAAAGCCGCGCTTCTCGACCATCGACAAGGACACCTGGGGCATGATCCTCGGCAAGATGGGCAAGCTCCCCGGAGAGCTCGCCCCGGAGATCGTGGAGATTGCCAAGGAGAAGGGCATGGAGTTCTACACCGGCAACCCTCAGGACATGTATCCCGACGAACTCCCGAAGTTCCGTCAGATGATGAAGGACGAAGGCTGGGACTGCGGCGAGGACGACGAGGAGCTCCTGAACCTGGCCATGTTCGAGCGCCAGTACCGCGACTACCGCAGCGGCGTTGCCAAGGAGCGTTTCAACAAGGACCTCGAGGCGCTGAAGGAGAAAGCCGGGGCGCCTAAGGTCGTAACCCGTCCGGTGGTCGAAATGCCCGAGTTCGATGTCAACGCCTACGTCGCCAAGTATCCCAAGGCTACGCCCGTCCAGGCGCCTGCCAAGGGCCAGCTCCTCTGGGAGGTCGACGTCCAGGACGACTCCAAGGCCCCTGTGGCCGGCACGGCCGTGAAGGCCGGCGAGCCCATGGGCTATGTCCAGACATGGTACGGCATGGAGGAACTCATCCCTGCGGTGTCAGGCCACGTCGTTGCTGTCACCGGCAAGCAGGGCAAGGAAGTAGCGAAGGGAGAGATCGTCGCCTTCGTACAGGAATAGAGTTTAAGCGAGCCGGCAAAGGAGAGTGGCGGAAGTACAGTCGAGCACTTCGACCTCCACATAATCCCCCGCCTTGTGGGCGGTGTCCGGCCAGACGCACATCTTATTGTTTGAAGCCCTTCCGCACAGTTCGGAAGGGTTTTTCTTTGAAGGACCTTCGACGAGGACCTTGAACCGTTTTCCTATGTCGCGGCGATAACTCTCCAGGCTCTTGCGGTTCTGGAGGGTGATGATCTCGTTCAGACGGCGGGTCTTGGTCTCGATGTCCACGTCGTCCGGCCAGTGCCTGGCGGCGAAAGTGCCGGGACGCTCAGAATAATAGAACATGAACGCGGTGTCGTAACCCACCTCCTCGAAGAGGCTCAGGGTCTGTTTGTGGTCCTCCTCGGTCTCGGTGCAGAAACCGGCTATGACGTCGGTGGTGATGCCGCAGTCGGGGATGAGTTTGCGGATGCGCTTCACCCTGGCGAGGTACCACTCGCGGGTGTAGCGGCGGCGCATCTTCTCCAGCATGCGGTTCGATCCGGACTGTACGGGGAAATGAATGTGCTTGCAGATGTTCTCGTAGGCCGACATGGTGTAGATCACCTCATCGGAGAAGTCCTGGGGATTGGAGGTGGAGAAACGTACCCGAAGTTCGGGACTGATCATCGCGACCTTTTCAAGCAACTGGGCGAAAGTCACATCCCCTCCCTCGCCTGTCCAATGATACGAGTCGACGTTCTGGCCGAGAAGGGTGACCTCGCGGTATCCGCGGCTGAAGCAGTCGCACGCCTCGCGCACGATCGTGCGCGGGTCGCGGCTCCGCTCCGCGCCGCGCGTATAAGGCACTACGCAGTACGAGCAGACGTTGTTGCAGCCGCGCATGATGGAGATGAACGCAGACACACCGTTGGAATCTATCCTGACGGGGTTGATGTCGGCATAAGTCTCCTCGCGGGAAAGCTGGACGTCGATCTGGGGATGGCCGTCCGAAACGGCTGCCAGAAGTTCCGGCAGCCTCCGGTAGGAGTCCGGTCCGGCCACTATGTCGACCTTGCCGCTGTCAAGGAGTTTGTCCTTAAGGCGTTCGGCCATGCATCCAAGGATGCCTATGACGACAGGGCGCTCCCTGCGCTGGGTGTTGAACTGGTCCAGACGCCCCCAGATGCGCTGTTCGGCGTTGTCGCGGACCGAGCAGGTGTTGGCCATGATCACGTCTGCCACGTTCATGTCGGTAGTACGCTCATACCCCGCCGCTCCCAATATCGAGAAGACGACTTCGGTGTCGCCCACGTTCATCTGGCATCCGTATGTTTCGATGTAAACTTTTTTCATGTCGTCCAAATTGGCATGACCCTTGAGGAAATGCAAGGCAAAGATAGGATTTTTTTGTATCTTTGCGAAGAAAGTACTTCACGGCATGAAACGACTGTTCCTACTCATCGCTACCGCTATGGTCATGCTTATGGCGGCCGGCTGTTCCACGGACAAGGGTCTCAAGGTGACCTCCTGTTCCGTGGCATCCGTCACGCCCAGCGGGCTGAAGGCCCTGAAGGCCGTGCTGAAGGTCGGCATCGTGAACCCTATGTCCAACCTCACCATATCCCGCATAGACGGGGTCATCAACAACGACGGACGTGAGCTCGCCACCTTCAACACAGGGAAGATAAAGGTCGCAAAGCGCAGCAACAAGGTATACCCCCTGACTTGCAGCGGGGCCATCTCCAAGGACGTCGGCCTTATGGACCTGCTGAAAATCGCGGGTTCGCAGGACTTCAGCGGCATGACGGTCGACCTCTCCGTCAAGGTCCGCTTCATGCTCGGCATTTGCAAGACTTTCAAGTTCAAGGACATCAAGATTACCGACCTGATGGAGCCGAGCGTGGCGGCAGCCTATCTCGACATCGTCATCAATGAGACCATGATATGAAACGATACTTCTTTCTTATGGTGATTCTGTGCGCAGCTTTCTCCGCGGCCCCTCTCAGGGCCCAGGAGACTGTCACCGACTCGCTTGTATATGTCCGTGCTGCCAGCGTAAACTCTTCGCTGTCAGGCAGGAACATCTTCGGCCTGGTCAATGTACACCAGTCCCAGGACATGGCCAAGGCCATGAACTCCAAGATAGAGCGCAACAAGGGCAAGAGGATGGCCGGGTACCGCGTGCGCATCTTCTTCGACAATAAGCAGAACGCCAGGACCGCTTCCGAGGCTGCCATGAACCGCTTCTCCGCCGCATATCCCGGCCACGGAGTCTACCGCTCCTTCGCCAGTCCCTATTTCAAGGTCACGGTCGGAGACTTCCGGACCAAGTCCGAAGCCATGCAGATGATGCGCCGCATCAAGGCAGATTTCCCCTCGGCGTTCGTGGTCAAGGAGAATATCAATTATCCCATAGTGGACAGGAACCGCGCATACGTCGTGGATACAGTGGCCGTCACAAGGCCCTAAAAAGACCGTCCGATGATCAAGCAAGGACTCGAACAGAAGCAGGTCCAGAAGCTTTCTCCGCTTCAGATCCAGACCATCAAGCTCATCGAACTCCCCATCCAGGAACTGGAACAGCGGGTGAAAAGTGAGTTTGAGGACAACCCTGTTCTGGACGATTCCCCCGTCGAGAGCCGCGACGACGATGACGACCAGCCCAAGGACATCTCCATCGACGAACTCGACAAGGACGACCCCATCCCCTCCTATCGCCTGCGCGTAAATAATTATGGAAAGGACGAACGCCCCGAGTACAACACCTTCTCCGTCAAGGAAAGTTTCACCCAGAGCCTCCTGACTCAACTCGGGTTCCGCAACCTCAATCCGCACCAGATGGCCGTGGGGCGGTATCTCGTGTGCAGCATCGACGACGACGGTTACCTCCGCAGGGACCTCGACACGATAGTCGACGACATAGCCTTCCGCGAGAACATAGAGACCGACTATGAAGAGGTTTCATACCTCCTGGGCATCATCCAGCAGTTCGACCCGGCCGGAGTCGGTGCACGCGACCTGCGCGAGTGCCTCACCATCCAGCTCAGGAAGATGAAGCAGACCGACGATGTCAAGAACGCATTGACCATCCTCAACGACCACTTCCAGGAGTTCACCAACAAGCATTTCCAGAAGATAATGACCCGCATGGGCATCTCGCAGGAGGAACTCAAGGCGGCCATCAACCGCATAGTCAAGCTCAACCCCTCCCCCGGAGGACAGATCGACGACTCTTACGCCGAACAGGCCCAGCAGGTGGTTCCGGATTTCGTCCTGGACCTGGTGGACGGCGAGCTTAAACTGTCGATGCCTCGCTTCTCCATTCCGGAGATCCGTGTCAACAAGAAATACGCCGACATGCTGGCCGAAGCCAAGGGCTCTACCGACCGCAAACAGAAGGAGGCGGCGACCTTCGTCAAGCAGAAGATCGACTCTGCCAAGTGGTTCGTCGAGGCACTGAAACAGCGCCACAACACCCTCGAGAGCACGATGAAGGCCATCATCGACTATCAGCACGACTACTTCATGGACGGTGACGAGTCGCACCTCAAGCCCATGGTCCTCAAGGACATAGCCGAAGTGACCGGCTTCGACATCTCCACCATATCGCGCGTCGTCAACAGCAAGTACATTGAGACCCATTTCGGCATCTACCCGCTCAAGTATTTCTTCTCGGAAGGCCTTGAGAACCAGGCCGGGGAGGAGGTGTCCACCCGCGAACTCAAGAAGGCCCTGCAGGAGTGCGTGGACGGCGAGGACAAGCGCAAGCCGCTTACCGACGACCAGCTCGTAGACGTCATGAACGCCAAGGGCTACAAAGTCGCCCGCCGCACCATCGCTAAGTATCGCGACCAGCTCGGCATACCCAAGGCCCGCCTGCGCAAGGAGCTCTGACCTACCCCTGATATACCGTTTCGTCGGCGAAGCTGTAATAGCTGTCGTCGCAGAAGACTATGTGGTCCAGCAAATGGATGGAAAAGGCATCCAGGGCACGGCGCAGGGCGAGGGTCTGGGTCAGGTCCTCACGTCCGGGACGGGGATTGCCGGACGGGTGGTTGTGGACGAGGACCAGGGACTGGGCCCTGCGCTCCAATGCCGAGGCGACGATCCTCTTCACATCTATGATGGTCGAACTCAGCCCCCCTGCACTGACGCACTCTCGTGAAATGACGTATTTGGCTGCATTGAGGTAGATCACCCAGCACTCCTCGGCTTCCAGCCCCTTCATGACGGGTTTCATCAAACGATAGACCTGCGCCGGGGATATTATGGATACTTTCTCCAGGCGCGACTCTTCCGCCATGAAGCGCCGGCCGAGTTCAAAAGCAGCGAGGACGGGCAGCACTTTCGTGCCGCCGAGCCCGCGCTGGGCGCGCAGCCGCTCCAGCGGCATCTTCGAAAGCTGCACGAGCGAGCCTCCGGCCAGCGAGAGCAGCCTCTGCGCCAGCTCTACTGCGCTCTCGCCGCGCGTACCGCTGCGCAGCAGAACCGCAAGCAATTCTCCGGTACCGAGGCTTTCAGCCCCATACTCCACCATCCTCTCCCTGGGTCTCTCCCCCTCCGTCAGTTCCTTGATCTTCATGGTACAAAGAAAAGGAAAAACGACTTGCAGGAACTTAAAAAAGATATATTTCTGAGGAGTAAAAGATGAATTGATATGTCCGTGGAAGAATCTTTATGTTTATCAACATTGCGTTGTGGAAAAATTTGGAAAAGAGTGGAACAAAATGGAAAACTTTTTCTTACCTTTGTACCAATCGCGTGAAACTAGTTTTTGGAACCATGGTCACATTCATCGGCAACTACACCTCCAAACTCGACGACAAGGGGCGGCTCGTCTTCCCCGCGCCGTTGAAGGGTGCAATGCCCGAGGGCGGTGACATGCGTTTCGTCATCAAGAAGGACATCTTCGCAGACTGTCTCGAAATGTACACTTTCGAGGAGTGGGAAAGGCAGTCTGCGGAAGTCAAGTCCAGACTGAATTTCTTCAACGAGGAGCACGCGAGGTTCTGGAGAGCCTATATGCGTGACCGCGACGTTGTGGAGCCGGATGCCAAATTCGGACGCATTTCGATCTCGAAGGAACTTCTGGATCGTATCGGTGCAACCAAGGAAGTGGTTTTTTCCGGCAATGATTACAAGATCGAGATCTGGGCCAAGGAGAAGTACGAGGCCTCCAGGATCTCGAACGACGAATTCGTAGCCATAGCCGGAAGACTGCCTGAATCAAGGTAGGAGGCTGGCAAATGTCGGAATATCACGTCCCGGTACTTCTCAAAGAGAGCGTTGATGCTCTGATCACCGATCCATCAGGATTCTACATCGATGCCACATACGGTGGCGGCGGACACTCCGCGGAGATACTCTCGAGGCTCTCCCTGGAGGGAAGGCTCATGGCCTTCGACCGCGACAGCGATGCGATAGCAGGCAGGGTGGACGATCCGCGTCTCACCCTGGTCCACAATAATTTCCGATTCGTCCACAACTTCGCACTCCTGGAGGCCCGAAAGGCCGCACGCGATTACCGGGAGTGCGTTGTGGACGGTATCCTGGCCGATCTCGGGGTGTCGTCCCACCAGTTCGACACCGCCGGGAGAGGCTTCTCGTTCCGCTACGACGCTCCCCTGGACATGCGCATGAATACGATGGCGGAGCTCACCGCCGCCGACGTCGTCAACACATACGAACAGGATGAGCTGGAGAAGGTTTTCCGCCTGTACGGCGAGGTGGAGAACTCCCGCAGGCTGGCGGCGCTCGTCGCCGCGGCGCGCGCCAAGGCGGAGATCCGCACCACGGGAGACCTGGACGCGGCCATCAAGCCCGTCCTCCCCGCATACGCGGAGCACAAGTATCTCGCCAAGGTGTACCAGGCGCTGCGGATCGAGGTCAACCAGGAAATGCGCTCGCTGGGGAAATTCCTCGACGGCGCGGCGAAAAGCCTGAAGCCGGGCGGCAGGCTGGTCGTCATCACCTACCATTCCCTCGAGGACCGTATGGTGAAGAATTTCATCAAGTCCGGCAACATCGACGGTACCGTCGAGAAAGACGTCTATGGACGTACCGCCACCCCGCTGAGGGCACTGGACCGCAAGCCCATACTGCCCCAGGAGAGCGAGATAGCGTCCAACACACGCGCCCGGAGCGCAAAGCTCAGGACAGCGGAAAAACCTCTCGCAGGGGATAAGGAAAGGAGGAACGGATGATGGGTGAAGGACAGAAATGGAAGATCCAGGACGTAGGAAGACTGCTGAAGGAGAGCGTAAAGGCCATCCTTCACGGGCAGTTCCTCCTCCGCCTGAACATCGGAAGGTATTTCATCCACATCGTCTATACCTTCTTCCTCTTCGGCATGCTGATCTGGTTCAGCCTGGTGGTCGATTCGACGCTGGCCAAGGTCGAAAAGAACCAGGCCGCCATCAAGGAACTGGAGATCGAGCACGCCAACCTCGAGTTCGAGCTTAGAACCCTCAACCGCAGGGCAGCGCTCGAGGAACTGCTGAAAGCGAGCGGCTCCAAGGTGACGGAGCCGGAGAAACCCGCAACCGTATTGAAGAAATGATGCCATGGCAGAGAACGTAGAGAATAAGGGTCAAAGGGACAGGATCGGAAGGATCATGTACATTTTCTACATCTTCTTCCTCATCGGGGCGCTGGTCCTGGTGGGGCAGATCATTGCCGTACAGTTCTTCTTCAAGCCCGACCCCGTAATCGAGGCGAAACTTACGCCCCCGGTGACCAAGGACGTGATGCGTCCGGCACGCGGAGCCATCCTCGCCCGCGACGGCCGCATGCTCGCCATCTCGTTCCCCTCATACACCATCGCCATGGACCCCTCCGTGCTGAAGGACGAGTTCGCCAGCGACTCCAGGGAAGGCAAGGAGCGCGAAAAGGAGTGGCTGGACAAGGCAAGGGAACTTTCGGCCGGTCTTGAGAGGTTCTTCCCCGAGAAGACCGCTGCCGAATACTACGAAATGATCCGCAACGACCGCGAGCAGAACAAGCGCTACCGCTCCATCGGCACCCCCGTCGACTACGAGACCCTGCAGGAGATCAAGGCCCTCCCCCTCTTCAGGGAAGGCCAGTTCAAGGGAGGGCTCATAATCACGCAGAAGGACGTCAGGCAATATCCCTACGGCACGCTTGCGCGCCGTGTCATCGGCTTCGTGCGTGACAACACCGACGCCAGCACCAACAACTACATCGGGATCGAGGGCAAGTACAACTCGAAGCTCCACGGCTCAGAAGGCTACAGGTACACAAGGAGGAAAGATGCCAGGGAGACCGTCCAGACCTTCGACAGCACGGCCGTCAAGCCCGTGGACGGACTGGACGTCCGCACGACCCTGGACGTCGACATACAGGATCTCGCCGACCGCTCACTGAGGGCCCAGATCGACACCAACCGCAAGATCGAGGGCGGCTGCGCCGTGGTGATGGACGTCAGCACCGGAGCCATCCGCGCCATGGTCAATCTCAAGCGTGACCCCAAGACCGGGAAGATGGAGGAGTCATACAACTATGCCATCGGCCGTGCTGGAGAGCCCGGTTCGGTGTTCAAGGCTTCCACCATCATGACATTGCTCGAAGACGGTTGCATCCATTCCCTCGAAGAGACCATCCCCACCAACCACGGACGCGAGGGCACCCTCCCCCTCGACCAGCACATCTACGACTACGAACGCCAGTACGGCACCAACGAGATCACCATCCTCAAGGGCCTGGAGATGTCCTCGAACTATGTATTCGCGCACCTGGCCATCACGCATTACGCCAAGCGCCCCAAGGACTTCATCGACAAGCTGTATATGTACAAGCTGGGAGAGGCTTTCGACTTCGACCTCGACGGCATGGCCACGCCGCAGGTACCTTCGCCGGACCGGGACTCCTGGAGCGCTACGAGCCTGGGCACGACTGCCTACGGCTATTCCGTGACGGAGACCCCGCTGCATATCCTTACGTTCTACAATGCCATAGCCAACAAGGGCAAGATGATGAAGCCGTACCTTGTCGAGGACATCGAGAAGAACGGCGTAGTCAAGGAAAAGCTCGGCCCGAGCATCCTCAACGCCTCCATCTGCTCACGCGCGACAGCCGATACCATCACCCGCGGCCTCACCGCCGTCGTCCAAAGCGGTACCGCCACGAGACTGAAGAATACGAAATTCAAGGTAGCCGGCAAGACCGGAACCGCCAGGATAGTCCTGGATGCACAGGATTCCAAGACCGCCGCCGGGCGCTACACCGACGAATGGGGCCGCAAGAAGAACCAGGCCACGTTCGTGGGCTTCTTCCCGGCAGAGGAACCCAAATACTCCTTCATCGTTGTGATCTACTCTACGCTGGACCGTGAGAGTTTCTACGGAGGAACCCTCCCCGCCCTGGCCGCACGCGACATCGTGGACGGCATCTGGGCGATGGATCCGGTATGGATGGAAACACTCGAACCACAGTCGGCGGTTCCTCCGATGCCGGCACAGACAATGCTGGCGCAGACGGAGGACAGTCCCACCGTTCCGGACCTGTCCGGACTCGGCCTCAGGGACGCGCTGTTCGCGGTGGAGAGCACCGGGATGAAATGTGAATACACGGGAACGGGCCACGTCGCCTCCCAGTCCCCGAAGGCCGGAACGGCCGCGACCAAGGGCGGCACCGTAAAAGTGACTTTGAAATGAGACTCGAAGACATCATCAGGAATACCGGAGCGGAGATCGTCCACGGTGAACCCGGGACCGAGATCCTCTCCATCTGCAGCGACTCGCGGAAGGCCGGGGCCGGCTCACTGTTCATAGCAGTGAAGGGCTTCGCCACTGACGGACACAAGTTCATCGGAGCGGCGCTCGAGGCGGGCGCGGCGGCGGTCGTCTCCGCCGACCGCAGGGGCCTCGCCCTCTGCGCCGCCAATTTCTTCGACCATCCCTCGGAGAAGCTGCAGCTCGTGGGCATCACGGGCACCAACGGAAAAACTACGACCGTGACGCTCCTTTACCACCTGTTCATGGGTCTCGGATACAATTGCGGACTGCTCTCCACCATCGCCAACTACGTCGGCACTGAACGCCTGGAGACTGACAATACCACCTCCGACCCCATCACCATCAACTCCCTGATGAGCCGCATGGTAGACGCAGGATGCGAGTATTGCTTCATGGAAGTGAGTTCCATCGGCATCGAGCAGGAGCGCGTCGCAGGACTGAAGTTCAAGGTCGGGATCTTCTCCAACCTCACCCACGACCACCTCGACTACCACGGAACCTTCGCCGAGTACCTCCGCTGCAAGAAACTGTTCTTCGACAACCTTCCAGCCGACGCTACGGCCATCACCAACATCGACGACCGCAACGGCCTCGTGATGGTTCAGAATACCGCCGCCAAGGTGGTCACTTACTCCTGCAAGAGTCTCGCGGACCACACCTGCCGCATCATGGAGGAAAGTTTCGAGGGAATGATGCTAAAGATGGACGGAGTCGAGGTCTGGACCCGGCTCATCGGCCAGCACAATGCCTACAACCTGCTCGCCATCTACTCGGCGGCGCTGGCCGTAGGCGCCACTCAGGAGGAAGCCCTGCTGTCGCTGAGCAAGCTCGAGTCCGCCAAGGGCCGCCTCGAAAACATCCGCGGGCCACGCAGCATCTCGACCATCATCGACTACGCCCACACCCCGGACGCGATGGAGAACGTACTCAAGACCCTCCGCGACATCGAGCCGTCCAAGCAGCTGATCTGCCTGTTCGGCTGCGGCGGCGACCGTGACAGGACAAAGCGCCCGGAAATGGCAAAGGTCGCCGAAGAATATGCCGACCGCATCATCGTAACCTCCGACAACAGCCGCACCGAGCGGACTGAAGACATACTGGAAGACATCCGCAAGGGCTTCAGCCCTGCCGGCTTGGCAAAGGCGATATTCATCGCCGACCGCAAGGAGGCGATCCGGACCGCCATCCTCACCGCCGACGAAGGTGCAACCATCCTTCTCGCCGGAAAGGGTCACGAGACCTACCAGATAATCGGCCGGGAAAAGAGACATTTCGACGAGAAGGAAATCGTCGAGGAGATTTATGCAAGTGTACGATCCTGATACCTGTTTGAAAGATTATGCTCTATCATCTTTTTGAAGCGCTTAAAGACTACGATTTCCCGGGACACGGCCTGATGGGCTACCTGTCCTTCAGGGCCATACTCGCGAACGTACTGGGTATGCTCTTCGCTTTCTTCGCCGGAGAGCCCATCATCCGTTGGCTCCAGCGCCGCCAGATCGGCGAGACCATCCGCGACCTCGGGCTGGAGGGACAGATGCAGAAAAAAGGCACTCCCACTATGGGAGGCATCATCATAATCGCCGCCACCCTGGTGGGCGTCCTGCTTGTGGCAGACCTGACCAACATATATACACAGCTCCTGCTCCTCACCACCCTTTGGTGCGGTGCGGTGGGCTTCGCCGACGACTACATCAAGGTGTTCAAGCACAATAAGGAAGGCCTCAGGGAGAGGACCAAGATGCTTCTCCTGTTCGGTCTGGCCTTCTGCATCGCCCTGATAGTGTGCGTCAGCCCGTCCATCCCTACGGACAATCTCGTTACCACCATCCCGTTCTTCAAGGGCAACGAATTCGACTACTCCTGGCTGTCGCCCTTCAAGGGACAGTTCGGAGTCTATTGCACCTGGGGCATCTATCTGGCGCTGATCATCTTCGTCATCCTGGCCTGTTCGAACGGCACCAACCTCACCGACGGCATGGACGGCCTCGCGGCCGGCACTTCCGCCATCGTGGGAGTCGTGATAGGCGTCCTGGGCTGGCTGGGAGGCAACGTCATCAACGCCGACTACCTGAACATCATGTACATACCCGGTTCGGGAGAAGTCGCGGTATTCATGTCCGCATTCGTCGGAGCCCTTGTAGGGTTCCTGTGGTACAACTGCTACCCCGCCCAGGTGTTCATGGGAGACACCGGAAGCCTGACGCTCGGCGGCATCATCGGCGTGGCCGCCGTCCTCATCCGCAAGGAACTGCTTCTGCCCATCCTGTGCGGCATCTTCCTCGTGGAGAGCCTTTCGGTCATCATCCAGAGGGCCTATTTCAAGAAAACGAAGAAAAAATACGGTGCCGGACGCCGCGTCTTCAAGATGACGCCGCTGCACCACCATTTCCAGAAGGAAGGCATCCCCGCCCTGATCCAGAAGCCGGTCCACGCACTTCCGGAGGCCAAGATAGTCGCGCGGTTCTGGTTCGTGGAGATCATCCTCGCGGTCGCAACGCTAGCATTGCTTAAAGTCAGATAATAACAGATACTTAATATGTCAAGGATTGTAGTATTGGGAGGAGCCGAGAGCGGAGTGGGAGCCGCAGTGCTCGCCAAAGTGAAAGGATTCGATGTCTTCCTCTCGGACAAGGGGAAGATTGCGGAACACTATGCCGACACCCTGAGGCAGTGGGAGATCCCCTTCGAGGAGGGGCAGCACAGCGAGGAACTCATCCTCAACGCCGACGAGGTGGTGAAGAGCCCGGGCATACCCACCGCCGCACCCATGGTGCAGAAACTCATGCAGCAGGGCACACCCATCCTTTCGGAAATCGAGTTCGCGGGCCGCTACGACACCGCCAAGAAGATTTGTATCACCGGATCGAACGGCAAGACCACGACTACGTCGCTGATCTACTACCTGCTCCAGCAGGCAGGCCTCAACGTCGGCCTGGGCGGCAATATCGGCAAGAGCTACGCTTTCCAGGTGGCGACCGAGCATTTCGACTATTACGTCCTGGAAATCAGCAGTTTCCAGTTGGACAACGTATATGATTTCCGTCCGGACATCGCCATCATCACAAACATCACCCCGGACCACCTCGACCGCTACAACTACAACATGGAGGAGTACGTCAAGGCCAAGTTCCGCATCACGCGCAACCTCCGCCCCGAGGACTGCTTCATCTTCGACTCCGACGATGCCATCACCATCGACCATCTGAACAAGATCATCGTACAGGCCAAGATGCTTCCTTTCACCCAGAAGGGAAAGGTCTCCCAGGGCGCATATCTCGACGGAGAGAAGATAGTCGTGAAATACGAGGAGAGCGAGAGCGAGATCTACCTCAAGGAACTCGCGCTGGGCGGCAAGCACAACATCTACAACTCGATGGCGGCGGCGCTGGCCGCCAAGGCCGTAGACATCGACGACGAGGTCATCCGCGGCAGCCTTTCCACCTTCGAGCCCGTCGAGCACAGGCTCGAACCCGTGCTGAGCATCAAGGATGTCCTCTACATCAACGACTCCAAGGCCACCAACGTCGACTCGGCATGGTACGCACTCGAATGCCAGACCAAGCCCGTGGTATGGATAGTCGGAGGCAAGGACAAGGGCAACGACTATTCGGTCCTGGACGAACTCGTACGAGAGAAGGTCAAGGCGATAGTCTGCCTGGGAGTCGACAACGCCAAGATCCACGACCACTTCGAGGGCATCGTCGGAGCCGACCGCATGGTCGACACGCAGTCGGCCGAGGCGGCCGTAAAGGCCGCAAGCCGCCTGGCGACCGCCGGCGACGTGGTGCTGCTCAGTCCCTGCTGCGCGAGTTTCGACCTCTTCAACAGTTACGAAGACAGGGGCGAACAGTTCAAGAACGCCGTCAGGAACCTGTAAAACATAGGAATGATGGCTCAGAAAAGCAGGATATGGAATTTCTTCGACGGCCTCAAAGGGGACAAGGTCGTCTGGATGATCGTGCTGATGCTGATAATGATATCGGCAGTCTGCATATTCTCGTCCACATCCACCACCAAGGAGGTGATGAACGGGACCCAGACCCGCGTAGACGTGGTCCTGGACCTCTTCAAGGTCATCTTCCTGGGCATGGTCCTGCTGCTGGTATGCTACAATTTCATAAGCGTAAGGGGCTACCGCTTCCTGGCACGTCTGGGATTCCCGCTGTCAGCGCTGCTGCTGATCGTGGTCGTTACGCATTTCGACAGCCTTCCCTTCTTCAAGGCCGGCCAGATCAACGGCGCCTGGCGCGTCATCAAGATAGGCGGGCTCCAGCTCCACATCTACGAAGTAATCAAGGTGGCCATGGTCATGTACCTGGCCTGGGCAGTGGACGCTTTCCAGAAGAAACGTTTCCACATAGCCAACTGGCTCTCGAAGAAGAATGGTTTCCGCTGGCTCGGAAAACCGGGCTGGCAGAAGACCATATACATCTACTTCCCCATGGTGTTCGTGATGGGCCTCGTAGCCCTGGGAAGCGGATCCAGCGCCGCGTTCATCGGCCTCATCATGTTCCTGACCATCCTGGTCGGAGGCCTGAGCATCAAGGAACTCATTGCTCCAGCCTTTGCGGTTGTCGCCCTGATTGCAGGGATCATCCTGATCAACAAGGTGACCGGCGGTACACTGCTCGAAGGAACCCGCGTGGACACCTGGGTGAGCCGCCTCAAGGGCAGCGGCGACGCATTGGAGGATTTCCACAACGCTGCGCCCAACTCGCCGGAATACAACGCCGCCCTGGACAAACTCCGCCAGCCCTACAGTGCCAAGATCGCCATCAAGCAGGGCGGACTCCTGGGCAAGGGCGCGGGCCAGAGCACCCAGCGCTACGTCGTACCGGTGATGTACGAGGACTATATGTTCAGTTTCATTGTAGAAGAATATGGGCTGCTCGGAGCGCTGATAGTCATTGTCTTGTATGTCAGCCTTCTGGCGCGGGGATCTGTGATAGTGCGCAACTGCAAGGACAATTTCGGCAAGATTGCCGTGGCCGGCCTGATACTGCTCATAAGCGGCCAGGCCATGATGCACATGCTGATCAATGCAGGCATCGGTCCACTCACGGGCCAGACCCTGCCGCTCATCAGTTACGGATCATCGTCGTTCATAGTGTTCTGCATAGCCTTCGGCGTCATCCTTTCGATCAGCCGCGAAGCATCCAGGAAGATCGACAGGGAGATACGCAAGGCAGAGCCCCTCAAGATGACACACGACGACCTCAAGACCGAACTCGACATTTTGGACGAATTTGAATCAGAGAACTAAGGATATGGAGTACAGACCATTGCGTGCAATAATAAGCGGAGGCGGCACGGGAGGACACATCTTCCCGGCCATCTCCATCGCGGACAAGCTCAAGGAACTCAATCCCGATACCGAGATCCTTTTCGTCGGCGCCTACGGCAAGATGGAGATGGAGAAGGTCCCGGCTGCGGGATACACCATCGTGGGGCTCCCTATCGTCGGTCTCCAGCGCCAGTTGAACTGGGCCAACATCAAGAACGACGTGCAGGTCCCCTTCAAGCTCCTACAGAGTCTCCGGAAGGCAGGACGCATCATCGACGACTTCAAGCCGGACATCGCCATAGGCGTGGGCGGCTACGCCAGCGCCCCGCTGCTCAGGGCGGCCACGCGCAAGGGCATCCCCGCCCTGATCCAGGAGCAGAACGGCTTCGCCGGCCTGACCAACAAGATCCTGTCGAAGAAAGCCGGAAGCATCTGCGTGGCGTATGAGGGCATGGAGAAGTTCTTCCCGGCCGACAGGATAGTGTTCACCGGCAACCCCATCCGCAAGGAGATCGTCCCGGTGACCGAGGAGATGCGCAAGGAAGGGATTGCCTTCTATGGCTTGAACCCGGACATGAAACACATACTCATCGTCGGCGGCAGCCTCGGCAGCCGCACCCTCAACGAGGCGATGAAGAAATGGGTCTCCGACGGATGTCCCGGAGGGGAGGACGTCGAAGTGCTGTGGCAGTGCGGAAAGTACTACAAGCCCGAGATCGATGCATTCATGAAGGATATTCGCTCCACGAGGAGGGTCGACAACGTCCGCCACTCCGATTTCATCCAAAGGATGGACCTTGCCTACGCCATGGCCGACGTGGTCATCTCCCGTTCAGGCGCCAGTTCGGTCTCCGAGCTCTGCGCCGCCAGGAAGGCGTCCATCCTCGTCCCTTCGCCAAACGTGGCCGAGGACCATCAGACGCACAATGCGATGGCGCTCGTCCGCAAGGACGCAGCCGTCCTTGTAAAGGATTCGGAAGCGAAGGAGAAGATGATGGCCGAGGCCGTAGCGCTCGCGCACGACGCAGAAAGGATCAGGGTGATGGAGACCAACATAGCGCCGCTTGCCCGCATGGACGCGGCGATGGACATAGCCAAGGAAGTTTACAGACTGCTGGAAAGATGAAGAATGTTTATTTCATAGGAATCGGAGGCATCGGCATGAGTGCCATCGCCCGCTACTTCAAACGCAAGGGGCTCGTGGTCTCAGGCTACGACCGCACCCCTTCCGCCCTCACCGAAGCGCTTCAGGAGGAGGGCATCGGCGTGCATTTCGAAGACGATCCGGCTTTCATTCCCAAGGATGTGGAAGAGACGCTGGTAATCTATACTCCTGCCATACCTTCCGACAATTCCGAACTCACATACGTGCGTGAAAACGGATACAGGGTCGTGAAGCGCTCCCTGAGCCTCGGCGAGATAACGCGCGGGCAGAAATGCCTGGCCGTCGCCGGAACGCACGGCAAGACCACCACCAGCACGCTGGTGGCGCATATCCTTACCGAGAGCGGCGACGGCTGCTCGGCATTCCTCGGAGGCATCTCGAAGAACTACGGCACCAATCTTCTGGTGAGTCCCGTGCCCACGGTCGTGGCCGAGGCGGACGAGTTCGACCGCTCGTTCCACCAACTCCATCCCGCCGTGGCGGTCATCACGGCCATGGATGCCGACCACCTCGACATCTACGGCGACCTGGAGCATGTGCAGGAGGCTTTCCGCATATTCGCCTCCCAGGTCTCCGGAGTGCTCATCAAGAAACTCGGCCTTCCAGTCACCGGAAAGGACACCGCGGCGAAGATCCACACCTACCATCTCGATGACCCGACAGCCGATTTCCACGCCGAGAACATCAGGCGCGGCGAACTCGGGCACTATACCTTCGACCTGGTATATCCCCGAGGCGTCGTCAAGGACATCACCCCCGGCGTTCCAGGCTGGGTATACATCGAGAACAGCATCGCCGCCGCCGCGGTCTGCCTGGTCCACGGGACCGCGCCCGAGGCTGTCAGGCACGCAATCGGGACCTTCAAGGGCGTGCAGAGGCGCATGGACGTACATATCAACCGTCCCGGCCTAACATACATAGACGACTACGCGCACCATCCGCAGGAACTGGCAACGACCATTTCCTCAATCCGCGGAATGTTTCCGGGAAGGAAACTCACGGCAGTTTTCCAGCCGCACCTTTATTCGCGCACGCAGGACCTTGCACCGGAGTTCGCCACCGCGCTCAGCGCCGTGGACAAACTCATCCTGCTGGACATCTACCCCGCGAGGGAGGAGCCCATCCCGGGAGTCACGTCCGAACTCATATTCAAGGATGTGACGGCTCCGGAGAAGGTCCTCATAACGAAGGAAAAACTGCTGGAAACGCTGTCGCAGGAGCGCCCGGACGTGCTTGTGACCTTCGGAGCCGGAAACATCGACCGCTTCGTAGAACCGATAACCGAAATGCTTGAAAAGTCCTTGCAATGAAGACCAAAGTCCGCATACTCGTATCCGTAGCAGTGCTGGTCGCGCTATGCGCGCTCATCCACGCGGGAACCGCGCGGGAGCGCCAGCTGCGCACCTGCGAAGGCATACGTGTCGAGTATGCCGACGGCTACCGCTTCGTCAGCGAGCAGGACATCAAGGACTACCTGGACAAATACTATGGCGCATACATCGGACAGCGCCTGGACAGCATAGGCCTGCACAAGGTGGAGGCTATCCTCGACGTCCAGAGCGCCATCCTCAAGAGCGAGGCCTATGTCACGGATGACGGTATGCTCAACATCCGGCTTACGCAGCGCGAGCCCGTCATCCGCTTCCAGAAGGGCGGTTACGGCTTCTATGCAGACTGCAACGGATTCATTTTCCCGCTCCAGGAGAACTACACCACCCCTGTGCCAGTGATGGACGGCGCAATCCCCATCCGCAGCACCGAAGGCTATAAGGGAGCACCGGAAACCCAGGCCGAACTGGACTGGATGAAGGGAGTCATCTCGCTGGTGGATTATATGGACAAGTCCAGGATATGGGCAGAGAACATCGTGCAGATGCACGTGGAGGAAAACGGGGACATAGTGATGATCCCACGCGAGGGCAAGGAACGCTTCATCTTCGGAAGCCCGTACGGTGCAAAGGACAAGTTCGACCGCATGTCGGACTATTACCGCTACATCCTGCCCGAGAAGGGCGAGGGATACTACAAGACAGTGAACGTGAAATTCGATAAACAGATAGTTTGTAAAAAATAGGGATATGGACGAGAGATACATAGCGGCCGTCGACCTGGGAACGTCGAAGATAGCCGTTACAGTAGCACAGATCAGCAGCAAGGGAGTCCAGATGCTTTACTACCGGGAAAGCCCGTCCGAAGGCATCCGCAACTCCTACGTATTCAATCCGCAGAAGGCTGCGGAAAAGGTGAAGGCGGCCCTCGCAGATGCGGAAGAGGAACTCAAGATCAAGATCCACCAGGTGGTGACCGGACTCCCCCGCTACGAGGTGAGCCAGGTGAACGCGCGCGCCGAGTTCGAACGCTCGGACGGCGAGAGTTCCATCACCCGCGAGGAGATCGACTTCCTGAAGAACAACGCCATCGACACATACCCGCTGCCGGATCCGGAGAAACAGATAATGTACGGGGTGGTGGCTCAGTCGTTCACCACCGAGGAGTACCTGAACGCCCGTGAAAGCGACATCGAGGGAATGGTCAGCGACACGCTCGAGGGGAACTTCAAGGTGTTCGTGGGCCGCAAGCGCCACAGCGACAACGTCGACCGCGTGATGAACCTGGTGGGCGTGGCCGTGGCCAAGAAGTATTTCCTGCCGGAAATCACTGCCGGAGCCATCCTCTCCGACGAGGAGCGCGAGAACGGAGTCGCCCTGATCGAGATCGGCGCCGGCGCCACGTCCGTGACCATCTATCACAACGACATCATGCGCTACTATTCCTCCATCCCCTTCGGAGGAAAGAGCATAACCAATGACATCAAGCTCGAATGCGGCACGTCCGAGAGCCTGGCGGAGAACATCAAGCTCGGTTACGGAGCCTGCATGCCCGAGAAGATCCTGACCCTCAGGGACAAGATCATCCAGATCAACAACCGTGAGTCCGGCTCCTGCAAGCAGCTCTCCGTCAAGTACCTGTCGGAGGTCATCACCTGCCGCGTGCGGGAGATCGTCGACGCTTGCCTCTACAAGATCCAGGAGAGCGGATTCGGCGGCAACCTCCGCAACGGAATAGTCCTGACCGGAGGCTCTGCCGTAATCCCCAATCTCTCGACCTATGTAAAGGAGCTTTCCGGCTACAACATCCGCATCGGATATCCCCGCCAGAAATTCTCGTACGTCGGATGCCCCGAGATCAATGACACCAGCGCCGTGGCCTCCGTCGGAATGGTAATGGCCGCGAAGGACAACAAATACCTTAACTGCCTCTCCGAACCGCCCGCACGGTATGATGAGGAAGAGGAGGTCGCCGCAGCTGCTCCGGAGGAACCCGTCGAGGATGTGTACGTTCCTTCCGAGGAGCCGGTCTATGAGCCCGTAGAAGAGACGCCTGAGGATGCAGGCCAGGAAGAAGGGAAAGAGAAGAAGGAGTCCGGCATCTGGGCGCGCCTGAAAGAGAAGGACGAGGAGCGCAGGAAACGCGAAGCGGCAAGGGAGGAAGCCAGAAGGAAAAAGGAAGAGGAAAAGGCGAAGAAACCGAAGATTGTCTGGAAGAACCCCTTCGACGCCCTGACCAGGAAGGTCGGCTCGGCCGTGGGCAGGATCATCGACGACGGATACGACGGAATGGAAGAATAAAGGGAGGACAGCATTATGAACGAGATATACAAAGGCATCGAATTCGACGGCATCGACATCCAGCCCGCGAGCTGGGAACCCGCCAAGGAGTCCAAGATCTCCGTCATCGGAGTGGGCGGAGGCGGCTGCAACGCCGTCAACTATATGTTCAAGCAGCAGGTGCAGGGCTGCAACTTCATTGTCTGCAACACCGACTCGCAGGCGCTTGACGGATGCGACGTCCCCACAAAGATACAGATGGGGCGCGGCCTCGGCGCCGGCACCAATGCGACCGCCGGCCGCAACGCCGCGCTCGACGCGCAGGACCAGATCGCTGCCGTGGTGTTCGGAGCACCCATAGACATGCTCTTCATCACCGCGGGCATGGGAGGCGGCACGGGCACCGGAGCCGCTCCGGTAATCGCGAAGATGTCCCGCGAGCGGGGCATCCTGACCGTGGCCGTCGTGACCCTCCCGTTCGAGAACGAGGGTCCCGAGGCCCTCGGACGCGCCATCGACGGCATCAACGAACTCAAGAAGAACGTCGACAGCCTCCTCATCATCAACAACGAGAAACTCCACGAACAGTTCGGCAAACTCCTCATCCAAGAGGCTTTCCCCAAGGCTGACGAGGTACTCGCCACGGCTGTGATGAGCGTCGTGGAAATCATCAAGAAGAAAGGCTATGTCAACGTCGACTTCGAGGATGTGAAGACCGTGATGAAGGACAGCGGCCTGGCGTTGATGGGCTGCGGCGTCGGAAAGGGCCAGAACCGTATCGACGACGCCATCGAGGCGGCCATCAACTCGCCGCTGCTCAACGATTTCGAGGTCAACACCGCCCAGAAGGTCCTCCTGAACATCACCGTGGCCAACAACGAGAACGGCATCGAGATGGACGACCTCAACGTCCTGACCAACAAGATCCGCGACGCCCTCGGAAAGTTCACGATGTTCAAGCGCGGCATCATCTGGAACGACGATCCGGATGCCGACGACACCATCCGCGTGACGGTCGTCGCCACGGGCTTCGAGTACAACAAACTCAACAAGATCACAAACGTGGACCTCGGCAACCTCATCATCCTCGATAATGACTACGTCTTCGACAAGAAACGTGTCATGGACAGCGAGGAGGGCCGCAGCCTTCCCGCCACCGAAGGCGGCGTCATCCAGACGATAGGCTTCAATACCCAGAGCAGCCACCCTGTGTTCGACGAGCAGAACAAACCTGTCCTCCTGATGGAGAACGGGGAGGACCTGAGTACCCTGGAGAATATCCCTGCAATCAGGAGAAGTTCACATAACGAGTAGCAGACATGGAAAGGAGAACGAGAGTAAGATTCGCGCCGTCCCCGACCGGTCCCCTGCATATGGGAGGAGTCCGGACCGCGCTCTACAACTATCTGTATGCCAAGCAGCACGGAGGAGATTTCATCCTCCGCATCGAGGACACCGACTCCCACCGCTTCGTGCCGGGAGCCGAAGAATATATAATCGAAGCCTTGAAATGGTGCGGCATAGTGCCGGACGAGGGTGTGGACAAGGACGGCAAGGTGGTCGAGACCGCCTCGGAGCGGCACCCGCACGCTCCGTACCGCCAGAGCCAGAGGCGCGGCATCTACCGCGCATACGCCGAGCAGTTGGTGGCCAACGGCTACGCCTATTACGCCTTCGACTCGGCGGAGGAGCTGGAGGCGGTGCGCAGCGCAGCCGAAGCCCGCGGCGAGACTTTCACGTATAACCAGAAATCCCGGATGTCACTGCGCAACTCCCTGACACTGAGCGCAGAGGAGACCTCTAAACTGCTGGAGGAGACCGTCAACTGGACCATACGCTTCAAGATGCCGGAGAACACCGTGGTGGCCATGGACGACATGATCCGCGGCCACATCGAAGTCAATACCGACACCCTGGACGACAAGGTCCTGTGGAAACGCGTCGATGAACTGCCCACCTACCATCTCGCAAACATCGTGGACGACCACCTGATGGAGATCACCGAGGTCATCCGCGGTGAGGAGTGGCTGCCTTCCCTGCCCCTTCACTATATGCTCTACAAGGCTTTCGGCTGGGAGGAGACGAGGCCGCGCTTCGCGCATCTGTCGCTGCTGCTGAAGCCTGTCGGCAACGGCAAGCTCAGTAAGCGCGACGGCGACAAGATGGGCTTCCCCGTTTTCCCGCTGCGATGGGTCAACGCCGAAGGCGAGGCTTCGCACGGCTACCGCGAGGACGGATATTTCCCTGAGGCTTTCGTCAATATGCTGGCGATGCTCGGATGGAATCCCGGCGACGACCGCGAGCTCTTCTCGCTTGAAGAACTGATACAGGCCTTCTCGATGGAGAAGGTGCAGAAAGCCGGTGCAAAGTTCAATCCCGACAAGGCGAAGTGGTTCAACAAGGAGTACCTCAGGATGAAATCCGACGAGGAACTCACCGACCTGTTCGTCCCCATCCTCGAGGCCAACGGCATAGAGGTCACGGGCTGCTACAAATGCCCCGTGAGCCACGACTTCGCCGCACACTCCGTATCGAAGAACTACGTAAAGGGCGTAGTGGCGCTGATCAAGGAGCGCGCTACGTTCGTCGCCGATTTCTGGGCCATCGCCCCATACCTTTTCGCCGCTCCCAAGGAATATGTCGAGAAGGACGCCGCAAAGTTCTGGAAAGAAGAGAATTACACACTGGCACTGAAAGCCGCGGAGCACATGTACGGATACGAGGGCCCCTGGACGGCCGAAGCGGTCGGTGAAGAGCTTGAAGGCTTCATCCGCGGCAATGAATGGCCGATGGGCAAGGTGATGAACTGCCTCCGCCTGGCGCTCTCCGGAGCGTCCAGCGGCCTCGGCATCGCGGACATCCTCTCCTTCATCGGAAAGGACGAGTTCCGCTCCAGGATGGAGAACGCAGTCGCTCAACTCGGGTAATTATGAAAAGAGTCGTTTATGCCGCCGCTGCCCTCGTGCTTCTGGTACTTTTCGCACGGGTCATGGCTATCGTCGTAATGGTGGCTTCAGGCTCCCCGAAAGGGACACATCTGCAGCGGACGGAAGCGGAAGGCATCGACGTCACCGGATTCGACCAGCTTTTCCTCGACGCAAACCTTGTCGGCAGCACCAACGAGGTCCACGGCGTGGTGGTCCTCAAGGACGGCAAAGTCATATACGAGAAGTATGACCCAGCCCACCGGGCCGACATGAAGCACGCCCTGTGGTCCGGCAGCAAGACCTTTACCGCCACGGCCATCGGCATTGCGGCCGACGAGGGCTTGCTCTCGGTCGACGACCCGATGGTCAAGTTCTTCGACGCATCCGAACTGCCGGCCGAGCCGTCCGACAGCCTGAAGGCCATGACTGTTTGGAATCTTCTGACGATGTCTTCCGGCTTCAGGCACGACATGCTAGGCGAGACCGAAGCCCTCGCACTTAAGGATCCGACTTCGTTCATGCTTCACGACAGTTTCAGCTTCTACCCCGGCGAGATGTTCTCCTATAACAGCATGAACACCTATCTGCTTTCCGTAATCATAACGAAGGTCACCGGAAAGAAACTGGTGGATTACCTGGAAGAAAAACTGTTCAGGCCCATGGGCATCAAGGACTTCTACTGGAAAGAGTCGGCCGAGGGCTACAGCATGGGAGGCTGGGGGCTATTCCTTCGTACCGAGGACCTGGCCAAGATGGGACAGCTTTTCCTGAACAAGGGAGAATGGGACGGCAAGCGGATCGTTTCGGAGAAATGGATCGACGAAGCGATGTCGGTCCAGATAATGCAGCCGGAACCGGCTTCCGGCAGGTTCGTGCAGGAGGACTGGGTAGCAGGGTACGGGTACCAGATGTGGCGTTGTGACAACGGTACGTACCGTATCGACGGGGCTTGGGGCCAGTGGGCCGTGATAGCCCCGGAGAAGAACGTCATCATCGCGGTCAACTCCCTCTGCGGCAACGCCCAGGCAGTGCTGCGCTATGTAATGAAAGACATTTACGACAAGATCTAGGCTTATGAGAATAGGAATATGCAGCGACCACGCCGGGGTCGAGTACAAGGCCCGGCTCATTTCGTACCTGCTTGGAAAAGGGTACGAAGTGGTGAACTTCGGTACTGACAGCACCGAGAGCATGGACTACGCCGACGTTGCCCACCCGCTGGCCTCGGCCGTGGAGAACGGCGAGGTTGACAGGGGCATCGCCCTTTGCGGCACCGGCAACGGGATGGCGATGACGCTGAACCATCACCGCGGCATCCGTGCCGGACTGGCCTGGAACACCGCAGTGGGCAAACTGGTCAAGGAGCATAACGACGCGAATGTCCTGGTCATGCCGGCACGCTTCATCAGCTACCGCATGGCGGTGAGCATCGTCCGCGCCTGGCTCACTTCGGAGTTCGCCGGAGGCCGCCACAAACGCAGGATCGACAAGATCCCGGTCTAAGGCCATGGCAGCGCTGGTGGCCCGGCGGGGTATGACCCTGACGGACAATATCGACGATTACCCGGAGGGAATCATCCTTCCGGTCGACAAACCGTACCGATGGACCTCGGCGGACGTCATCCGCAAGGTCAAGTATCAGGCCATCAGGCATTTCCACAAGAAAAACCTAAAAGTCGGACACGCGGGAACGCTGGACCCGCTCGCTACCGGCGTGTTGCTGGTCTGCATTGGCAAGGCCACGAAACTGGCCGAAGAACTGCAGGCTTCGCCCAAGCAGTATCTCGCCGGAGTGACCTTCGGGGCTACAACGCCTTCGTACGACCTGGAGAAGGAGATCGACCGCGAGTGTCCGCTGGACGGGGTGTCCGAGGCGGCGCTGCGGTCCGTGCTGCCCGGCTTCGTCGGGGAGCAGGACCAGGTCGCCCCGCTTTTCTCCGCCAAGTCGGTAGACGGCGTCCGCGCATACGAGATGGCCCGCAAGGCATACAAGGAGGCGCAACGTTCCGGCGCTTCCTTCGACCACGCCGCCACGGAGCTCCTCTCCAGACAAAGGATCAATATCTACTCTCTTGAACTTGAGAGATTCATTCCGACCTCTTCCGGTGCTCCCGCATCCTCATTCTCGTCCCCGGCACCGGCAGATCCTAAGGTACCAGCTCAAACTTCGGGACCAGCTCCTTCTCCGGACTCTGCTTCAGATTCAGGGCTCACTCCCACTTCGGACTCTGTATCGGCGTCAGGACCCTTCCCTGTTTTGGACTCTGTGTCGGCATCAGGCCCCTTCCCTGTTTCGGGGGACAGGGCTGACCGTAATGGGCGGATTCACTTAGCAGATATTTCAGGGTACGACCTGCCGACGGCGATGGTGCGTGTGGACTGCTCGAAGGGCACGTACGTACGTGCCCTGGCACGCGACCTGGGCGAAGCCCTCGGCAGCGGCGCTTTCCTCAGCAGCCTCCGACGCACCCGCAACGGCGGCATCCCCGTCGAGGACGCCCTCTCCCTACCCGACGCCCTCTCCCTCCTCCAATAATCTGTTTCCCGCCCCCCCATACCAAACCGTTGATGCCGCGAGGCCGCAATGCTTACCGAATATGGATCGATCCGGTACGTCAGACCTTTGTTCCGGGACACAGAATGAATATCAATCCCGCCACATCCATTTCGTGGCAAGGAAAAGCCCCAAAAACGGCCTCCCGCTGCCACAGAATGAACCTATGGAGGCTGGTTTCCATTCCGTGTCCCGGAAGCGCTGACTCAGCTCCCGAAAACACCGACTCAGTTCCAGAAAACACCGACTCAGATCCCGGAACACCGGCTCTAACTTCAAAAGCACAGATCCGTTTGTTTTGTGCTTATTTCGTCCTTCAAACCTCCGTTTAAGCACAAATACCCTTTTTCTGTGCTTATCTCGTCTCATTCCAAGCACAAATCCCCACTTTCTGTGCTTATTACGTCCTCGCAACTCCATTATAAGCACAAAAACACCCTCCCTGTGCTTTTTCACGCCCCTCCACTTCCGCTACCGACGAAGGGGGAAGCTGGCGAACACCGACGAGGGTGTGACGAGGGTGTGACGAAGGAAGTGTCAAGAACGGCAGGAATAAGCAAGGCGGCGAATGCCCGCGACGCAGAAATATCGGGCTGGACTTGGGCGTCGCAGTCGGAATAACACGGAAACAGGCCCTTTTACGACCGCGACGCAGAAATGACCGCTAGAATATGGGCGTCGAGGAAATGCTGGGTTTTACTGTACACCGCCGTCGCGGGAAAGAAGCCGACATTGGCAGGGTGAGAACGAGGGTGAAGGCGAGGGTGAGAACGAGGGGGGGGACGAAGGGACAGCGAGGGCGGGGATGCGGAAGACTGCGGGGATGCGAAAAAGGGCGGGGATGCGGAAGAGGGCGGGGATGCGGAAGAGGGCGGGGATGCGGAAGAGGGCGGGGATGCCGGGGAGAGTTTGGGATTGTCAGCAAGAAGCCTTATATTTGGAAGAACGATTTCCCGGAGGCGCATTCGCCGAACGGCAGAGCCGATCACGCAATAGACTAATTGACTTAATATGATCAGAAGACTTCTCCTGGCGGCCGCCGCGCTGATGGCCGCAGCCACAGTGTCATTCGCGGACAACATCCGCTTCGCGTCGCACCCTTCACTTTCCCCGGACGGGAAACAGATCTATTTCAGTTATGACGGAGACATTTACTCCGTCCCCGTCACCGGAGGGCAGGCTACCGCCGTCATCACCATGCCCGGGGTGCAGGACTCCCCTATCGTTTCTCCGGATGGTAAGTGGCTGGCATTCAGCTCCGACATACAGGGCAACAACGACGTCTACATCGTGCCCGTGGCCGGAGGCCAGGCAATACAGCTGACCTTCCACGAAGCTCCGGACGTACCGGTGTCGTGGTCGCCGAAGTCGGATTTCATCTACTTCGAGACCACGCGGGCAAGCGCACGCAAGACCACTTTCAAGGTGGCTGCTGCGGGCGGAACGCCGCAACTGATGTTCGACGGCTACTTCAATACCATCGTCAATCTGGTCGAGAACCCCAGGACCGGGGAGTTCCTCTTCAACGAGTCCATGGAGAGCATAAGTTTCCCGACGCGCAAGCGCTATGTAGGAGACCACAACCCGAACATCAAGAGCTGGAACCCGCGCAGCAAGACCTACACCGAACTCACCGACTACATCGGCAAGGACCAATGGCCGATGGTCGACAAGGACGGCAACATCTACTACGTCAGCGACGAGCTCAACAAGGAGTCCAATATCGTCAAGTATGTCAAGGGCGGCAAGCCGCAGCAGCTCACCTCCTTCGACAAATCGGTGCAGTATCCGTCCATCGCATTCGGCGGATCCTCGATAGTTTTCCTCAAGGACTATGAGATCCACGTCCTGGACCCCGCCTCAGGCAAGGTATCACTGCCGCAGATACAGGTAGCGTCGGGCAATGTCGAAGTGCGCAGGTCGTTCACCGGCCAGAATCCCACCGCTGCGGATGTTTCCCCCGACGGGAAGAAGTTCGCGCTGGTCATCCGCGGCGGGCTGTACATCTCGGACACCAAGTGCAAGTTCCTTCAGAAGCTCCCGACGCCTTCCGACGAGAGGGTGGCCGAGGTTCTCTGGAGCAACGACAGCAAGACCCTGTATTACACCAGGACCGACAAAGGCTGGACCAACCTCTACAGCATCGCAGCCGACGGAAGTGCCGGAGAATCTCCTGTATTCCTCTCGCAGAACGACACCAAGAACATCGTGAAGGACCACAAGGGCGAGAAGATCGCATTCACCGACGGCAGCCGCGCGGTCATGATGCTCGACACCGCCACCGGTGCCGTGAAGAAACTTGCCGAGGCAGAGTTCTGGGCCTACCAGGGATACACGCTGTCATTCTCGTTCGACGGCAACTGGCTGGCCTTCGACGCCATGCACATGTTCGAGTCGGACATCTTCCTCTACAACCTCAAGGACGGCACGCTAAGGAACTTCACCAACTCCGCATCCGTGGAGGAGAGCCCTGTTTTCTCCCCCGACGGAAAGTATATGTTCATGCTCGCCAACCCTACTTCCTCCTCGTTCCCCAGGGGTGCAAGGCCTACGCTCTACAAACTCCCGCTGCGCAAGTATGACACTCCATTCAAGTCCGACGCGGCAGACGCCCTGTTCAAGGACAAGAAGGATGAGCCGAAGAAGGACTCGACCGTCGTGATAGACTTCAAGGACATCCACTACAGGCTGTCCCGCGTGGAGCGCGAAGGCAGCCAGAGCAGCCCTTATGTCTATTCCTCAAAGGGCAAGGACTACCTCCTGTACCGTTCGATGGGCTCGGGCACTCCCGGCACCTACAGCCTCGAAATCTCCGACCCTGAAGCGAAGCCGAAGCAGATCAAGGACCTGACCGGAGGCACGTTCTTCAGCTGCAAGGACGCCCTGTACTGCCTTGGCTCCGGAGCCATTTACAAGGTGGACCCGGGTGCCGGCACCGCCTCCAAGACAGAGGTCAAGAAAGACGTGGAAGTGGTGCTGGACGACGAGTTCACGCAGATGTTCTACGAGGCCTGGGGCGCTTTGGAGCAGAACTACTATGACGTGAACTTCCACGGCGCCGACTGGCCCGCCGTGAGAGACTATTATGCCTCCCTTCTGCCCTACGTACGCACCAGGGCCAATCTCCGCACGCTTCTCGCCGACCTTCTCGGCGAACTCAACTCCTCGCACATGGGATTCACCTCCACCGGCTCCGAGGAGAGGTACGAGACCCGTATCCGCACATACGGCACCGGCATCCTTTTCGACAACGCTTCACCCTACACCGTAGCAGGCATCCTTCCCGACTCTCCTGCCGACAAGTTCGAGATAGATGTCAGGAAGGGTGATGAACTGGTTGCAGTGGACGGCGTAAGGATATTCAAGGGCACGAACCGTGAGAAGTATTTCACCGGAGCAGTCGAGAAGGATGAATTGAAACTCCGCTTCAGAAGGGGCGGCAAGGAATTCGACGTCAAGGTCCACACCACTTCGTTCTCCAACCTCAAGACCCTCGCGTACAAGGAATGGGAGGACGAGAGGGCTGACATTGTCTCACGCAGGACTTCCGACAGGATCGCATACATCCACATGCGCGCCATGGGTGCCGAGGACCTGGATTCCTTCCTTCTCAAGATGCACACCGAGGCTTTCGACAAGGACGGCCTCATCCTCGACCTCCGCTACAACAACGGTGGCAACGTCCACAAGGAAGTGATCGACTTCCTGCGCGGACAGGGTCACTTCGAGTGGTCATACCGTGATTTCCCGAAAACCACTCATCCGAATGTGGCTCCAGCGGGCAAGCCCATCGTGGTGCTGGTGAACGAGCACAGCCTCTCGGACGCCGAGGTGACTTCCAACGGTATCAAGACGCTCGGCATAGCCAAGCTGGTCGGCACCGAGACCTACCGGTGGATCATCTTCACCTCTTCAGTCAGGCTGCTCGACGGTTCCACCGTCCGTATGCCCGCCTGGGGATGCTACAACGTCATAGACGGAAAGGACCTGGAGAATACCGGAGTCAAGCCGGACATCTACGTCAAGAATACGTTCAAGGACCGCCTCGAGGGGAAGGATCCCCAACTGGACGCCGCCATCGCCGAGATCATGAGAGAGCTCTAAGGTGTTCCAAGGTTTAACAAAAACGGCCTTCGAACGTCTTATAGTAAAGATTTTGGTTATGAAAAAGATTGCAATACTCACGCTCGCGCTGGCAGCCGTCGCCTTCAGCGCCTGCACCACAGACTATTACGAGCCGGTTTTCGGATATGACAACCTTCCTACGGTCATACCCGCCCAGGGAGGCACCTACCTGGTGGAATACGATTACGCCTACTATGATACCAAGGCCGATGTAAAGTATTTCGACTGGCAGTATCGGATCATCGTCGACGGTGAGGTCGTCACGGTTGCCGACATGGTACACAACAGGGCAAACACCTTCCAGGTGACCATTCCCGCCAACCGCTCTTCCTATCCCAAGTCCGTGCTGGTCGAAGCCAGCACCCATGTACGCACTTACGACGAGGACTGGTGGGGTGACTGGACACCGATCTGCTCGGCAGTCCAGCTCGCTTACTGATCAGATCAATCTATAGCCTTTCAGCTCACGCGCCAGATTACGATGGTCCGGACAGACACTCTCCAAAAGAGCGTGGAACTCCGGGCCATGATTCATATAACGCAGATGGCAGAGCTCATGCAGCATGACATAATCCCGAAGTTGCTCAGGCAGGCGCATCAGGTTAAGGTTCAGGTTGATGTTGCCGAGTTCAGAGCAACTGCCCCAGTTGGACGAGTTATGCTTGATGCGGACCTTGTTGTAAGTGAAGCCGTGGAGGGCGGCGAGTTCGGCCAGGCGCGGCGGCAGCGCCGCCTTGGCCTGGGCGCGCAGCCGCTCCACCTCGGCGGCCTGTTCGGCCGTCAGGGCTTTCTTCTTCCTTCGTCTTCTCCTGAATATAAAGAACATGGCTATACCGGAGGATGCTCCTCATACAGTTTGGCACACCAGGCCTTGAAGGCAGCCCAGTCATAATACGGCCCTTCGACGGGAGTCAGCTGACGCAGTTCCACCTCCACTCCGTTGTGCAGCAACTTGAAGAGGATGCGGTCTGACGCTTGGGACCGGTAAAGGACGAACTGGAAGTTCGAGGCCATCTGAGTGTAATAATCCTGGAACCAGTATTTTACATCGTCAGCCTTGTCCGGAAGCCGGTCGCTTCCATAGAGGCCGAGCAAGGGGAAGAAAGCGCTGACAACGTGGTCATGGCCGTAACGTAGGTCAAGGCAGACGTCGCGAGTCCCGGCGATGGCCTCATCAGCCAGCCGCTCGATTTCCTGCAGAAGGACGATATGGTCGAAACGGTTCAGCGATGCCTGGGTATAACTTATATAATTGTTGACCTCCCAGGTATCTATACGCTGCTGTCGGTCGAAGAGGTCTTCCATGAAATCGCTGTCGCAATAATTGTGGTATCCTGCCCATATGTCGTGAAGGTCCATTACGAAAGCGGCCTTGGCTCCGGCATCGCCTATGAAGGATGTATCGGTGAAGAGGCGGCCGAGGATGGCGTCACTATCGATCTTGCGCACGCGGAACTGTTCGACGGTCTCCCCTCCGGGGAGCCCGGGCCGCCCGGCATAATGCACGGCGATCTCGCGGGGCGTATGCCGGGTGGAGGTGTACGGCATGTCGGTATGCAGTGACCTGACGGTTATGACCAGCCAGGGCGCAAGCCTCTGCAGTCCCAGACAGAACGAACCCATGCTGATTATGGAACGCGGCGAATCGGACGCACGCGCCAGGACCTTATTGCCGCTGATGAAGACATCCGGGAAGTCGCGGAACATAATCTCAGCTATCCGCTCGTTCTGCCAGCGGCCAAGCTCGGTCAGGTCGCCTGCGTTGATCATCGGCTCCAGATAGAAGTCCATGTACTGGTCGTGGAATTCCTCGCCGCGAGCTGAGAGAAGACCCTTTTCCTTCGCCTCAGCCAGCCTGCTGCGGATGCGGGAATAGGGCGCGGCGCTATAGCACCAGCGCGAGCCATGCCGCCCGTAATGGCTGATATAGAAAGGCTTGTACCCTTCCGGAGCAGGAGTCAGGGCCGGGACGTCGAAGTCGTACGGTCTTTCGCCGCTTGACGCGAGGTCGCGGTCGTTCCCGACGAGTTCGTCGACGTTGAAGGTCTGGGCGTGGACCGCCGTCGCGGCCAGAAGGATCAGGCAAGCAGCCAGGAGGGTCTTTTTCATGGTCTCATCCGCTTTGGTATATGCCAAAGTTACGCTTTTTCCAGAAAAGGAACAATTTATGCAGTCGCTCTGCACATACCATACGACTGACAAGATGACACCGAAAAACATCGAAAAATACTCGAACCGCTACAACGAGCAGGACCTGCTGGCAAAGTTCACCCGGGCAGCCAAGAAGGCAGGCATCAAGGTCATATATCTGGCCCTGCTCCTTTACTATGTCCTCAAGAGCCCCGGAGTAAAGATGTCCGACAAAGGCAAGATCTGGGGTGCGCTGGGATACTTCATCCTTCCGATAGACCTCATTCCGGACTTTATACCGATAGCGGGATACACGGATGACCTCGCAGCCCTGCTATGGGCATTCTATGCCGTCGCAAAGAACGTCACGCCCGAGATAGAGGCGCAGGCGAAACGCAAGCTCCACGACTGGTTCGGGAACTATGATGAAGCCGAGATCATCATCGAAAAAAACCCGGGAAACGACGATGGCAATGTCGACGTCCAGGGCTGACCATCATATATTTACAACACCTTATAGAGGCTGGAAGGAATAGCCGAGCCTGTAGAGTTCCAGGGATTGGCCGATCTGGAACATGACTTTCGTGCTGCGGATGAGGACGTAGTAGGCCTCGACGCTCTGGGACTCGAAGCCTTCCCTGCGGATGAGGGTCAGGACAAGCTGGGCACAGCGGCTGAGCATCGAACTTATTTCCGACGCTTCCTTCGAATCGAGGGCATATCCCAGGACATCACGCATGATATGGTCGTCCATATCGTCAAACCCCCTTCTGCCATAGTAGGATACGTATGTATCGGAAGCGTGCATGCGCCAGTTCCCGTCCCAATGCCGGGCTATCCCCATGCCGAGATATGCCGCCCATGCAAGCGCCACTTCAGGATACTCGTTGAACTCGTGGACGGCATCTATCATGTAGTCGCGGGCGAACTCGTCCCACTTGGCGTCGATGTCGTCAGAACGCAGGAGCTGCCCGTTCATCATCTCGAACTCGGTGCAGAGCTTTATGAGCTCCCTGCGGAGGCTTGCCTCGAATCTGTCGTATGTCGCTGTCCTTCCGTCTTCCATTTCAGATTGAATTAAGTGTTATGCAAAGTTAGCAATTCCCTGGATTTTTGTATTTTTGCATGCAATGGAAAAAGGAGAATTCGGGCTGATCGACTGGATCAGGAAGCAGGTCAAGGTGCCGGACGGAGTGCTGGGCATCGGGGACGACTGCGCGGTATTGCCGCAGCATGACGGACTTGAGACGCTCGTCACGACCGATATGCTCGTGGAGGGGGTCCACTTCCTGCTGGATGACATCGACCCTTACAGCCTTGGCTGGAAATCCGCAGCAGTGAACCTCAGCGACATTGCAGGAATGGGCGGGAAGCCCGTCGGTACCTTCTTGAGCATCGCACTGCCGAAGGGCCTGAGTGACAGTTATCTGGAAAGGTTCTTCGAAGGATACAAGGCTCTATCCGACAGATTCTCCTGCCCGCTTCTGGGCGGAGATACGACAGCCTCGCCCGACCGCCTTTGCATAAACGTAACGGTCCTGGGGACTTGCGCGGCCGGACAGTCGCGCAAGCGCTCGGCGGCGCAGCCAGGCGACCTTATCTGTGTAACCGGTACTTTGGGAGACTCGGCAGGGGGACTGAAAGTCGTTTTGGATAACCTGGAAAAGAACGGAGAGGAAGGAATCCTTCGTGAAAGGCATTACAGGCCGGTTCCGAAGGTCGAAGAAGGCATGAGCCTGGCGGCTACGCCGGGCATCAACGCCATGATGGACATTTCCGACGGCATAGGCTCCGACCTCAGGCACATATTGGAAGAATCGGGCGCAGGCGCGCGCGTCGACGTCCGGAGCCTGCCGCTTTCAGCGGAGCTCCGGACAGTCTGCGCGCGCCGCGGCTGGGACCCCGTCGGGCTCGCCGCCGGGGGCGGCGAGGATTACGAACTCCTCTTCACCTGCCGCCCCGGCACTCCGGTCCCTGTCCCGCACACGGTCATCGGGGAAATCCTCGCCTCCCCCGGCCTTCGCTGGGAGGGCACCGAAAAGGATTTCACAGGCTACCGCCACTTTTAAAAAGTTTGTAACAACTCGCCATGCACCCCGCCCTGAGGTGCATTTTCTTTCATTTTTGGTTCACAATCGTGCACTATCAGGACATGCGCTCCTTTCTCCTATGGAGAAAATGGATTTTATTATATCTTTGTAAGGCAACCATTACGCAAAAAACTAAAACCACAGATATGAAAAGCCATTATTATCTCATCACCCTGGCTCTTGCCCTCACGTTCTGCCCGGGCCTCCAGGCCCAGACGACAATACGCATCAAGGACAGCGAGGCCAACGGTCAGATCATTCCCAAGGAGATCTACGGCCAGTTCTCCGAGCATCTCGGAAGCTGCATCTACGGCGGCCTCTGGGTCGGAAAGGACTCCCCCATCCCCAACAAGGACGGCTACCGTCTCGACGTATTCAACGCGTTGAAGGAGCTCCAGGTGCCGGTCATGCGCTGGCCGGGCGGCTGCTTCGCCGACGACTACCACTGGATGGACGGCATCGGACCGGTCAAGGACCGCGCCAAGATCAGCAACAACAACTGGGGCGGAACGCTCGAGGACAACAGCTTCGGTACGCACGAGTTCCTGAACCTCTGCGAGATGCTCGGCTGCGAGCCCTACATCAGCGGCAACGTCGGCAGCGGCACTCCCGAGGAACTGGCGAAGTGGGTAGAGTACATGACCTCCTCCAGCCACAGCACGGTGGCTGAGATGCGCCGCGCCAACGGTCGCGAAGAGCCCTGGAAGGTCAAGTTCCTCGGCATCGGCAACGAAGCGTGGGGCTGCGGCGGCAACATGACGCCCGAGTATTACTCCAACCTCTTCCGCCGCTATACCACCTACACCCGCGACTACAATGGCAACCGCCTCTACAAGATTGCCAGCGGAGCCTCCGACACCGACTACAACTGGACCGAGGTCTGCATGAAGAACATCGGCACCCAGATGGACGCCATAGCCGTACACTACTACACCGCCATGACATGGAGCGGCAGCAAGGGCTCCGCCACCAACTTCACCGACCAGGAGTATTACCGTGCCCTCGGCCGCGCCGTCGCCATCGAACCGTGCATACAGAAGCACATCGAGATCATGGACAAGTACGATCCGCAGAGCCGCGTCGACCTCCTCGTGGACGAGTGGGGGACCTGGTGGGATGTCGAGCCCGGAACCGATCCCGGACACCTCTTCCAGCAGAATACCATGCGTGACGCCATCGTTGCTTCCGTTTCCCTGGACATCTTCCACAAGTACACCCGCCGCATCAAGATGGCCAACATCGCCCAGGTAGTCAACGTCCTCCAGTCGATGATCCTCACCAAGGGCGACCAGATGGTCCTCACCCCCACCTATCACGTGTTCGAGATGTACAAGGTACACCAGGGTGCCGAGTTCCTGCCTGTAGAGTATGCGACCACCCAGATCGCCACCAGTGACAAGGGTCCCGTCCCCTCTCTCAGCGTGACCGCTTCCCGCAAGGACGGTGTCGTCAACGTCGACATCACCAATCCCGACTTAAAGAACGGCCAGACCCTGCTGCTTACCTGGGACAACCTCGGCAAGGTGAAGAAGGGCGACGTCTCTGCACGCATACTCACCGCTGACAAGATCAACGACTACAACGACTTCGGCAAGAAGGCCAAGGTCGCTCCTGAGTCTTTCAAGGACTTCAAGGTCACGGACGAGGGCATCGAGATCAAGGCCCCCGCAATGTCCATCATAGCGATTGCGATCAAATAAACCATAAACGATATGAAGCACATCTATTCAGTACTCGCAGCCACTATGGCGCTCCTCGCCGTCGGCTGTGCCCAAAAAGAGAATACCCTGACCAAGTCCGGTCTCGACCCTCAGAATTTCGTATCGGAGTACAACGGCAGTCCTACCGCCCTCTATACTCTCACCAACGCCAACGGCATGGAAGTATGCATCACCAACTTCGGAGGGCGCATCGTCTCCATAATGGTTCCCGACAAAGACGGAGCCTTCAGGGACGTGGTCCTCGGCTTCGACAAGGTCACCGATTACTTCCCGGAGAACAACTCCAGCGATTTCGGTGCAGCCATAGGCCGCTATGCCAACCGCATCGCGGACGGCAGTTTCGAGCTTGACGGGCAGACTTTCGTCCTCCCCAAGAACGACGGTGCCAATACCCTCCACGGAGGCCCCACCGGCTGGCAGTACCAGGTCTATGAAGTCGTAGAGGCAGACGCGAACCACATCAAGATCCTTCGCGACTCCCCCGACGGCGACAACGGCTTCCCCGGCCATGTAAAGGCCTATGTGACCTACACCCTCACCGACCAGAACGCTGTCGACATCTGGTATGAGGCCACCACCGACAAGCCTACGGTCATCAACATGACCAACCACTCCTACTTCAATCTTGACGGCGACCCGTCCGGCAACGTCCTTGACGACATAATGTACATCAAATCCAGCACGACGACCGCAGTCGGCCCCGGCCTCATCCCCACCGGCGAGATCGTTTCCCTGCTCGACACACCTATGGACTTCACCACCGCCAAGCGCATCGGTAATGACATCGACAAGCGCGACTTCGAGCAAATCGCCCTTGGTAATGGCTACGACCACAACTGGATCCTCGACACGATGGGAGACATCACCGACCCCGCCGTCATCCTCACCAGCCCCAAGACCGGAATCTGCCTCGAGGTCTATACTGACGAACCCGGCATCCAGGTCTATTCAGGAAACTTCCTTGACGGCACCGTCACCGGCAAGCACGGCATCGTCTACAACCAGCGCGCAGGCATCTGCCTCGAGAGCCAGCACTATCCCGACTCTCCCCATCACGCGGACTGGCCGTCCGTCGTGCTCCGTCCGGGCGAGAAATACACCAGCCACTGCGTCTTCGCATTCTCCGTCAATAACTAAAACCTAATAGAAATGTTCAATTTCATTCCTTTACAGGCTGCGGACCTGAACCGCATCTCTCTTGCCTCCTGGGACTGGATCGTCATCGCCATCTTCTTCCTTGCGATGGTCTGGATCTGCTATGACGTCTCCCGCAAGAAGAAAGAGACCTCCGGAGACTACTTCCTGAGCGGTCGCTCGGCCACCTGGATTGCCATCGGCGCATCCATCTTCGCATCCAACATCGGCTCGGAGCACCTCATCGGCCTGGCCGGCACCGGCGCTTCCGCCGGCATGGCCCAGGCCCACTGGGAGATCCAGGGCTGGATGATCCTCATCCTCGGATGGGTCTTCGTTCCCTTCTATGAGCGCAGCATGGTATATACCATGCCCGAGTTCCTCGAGAAGCGCTACAACAAGGAGAGCCGCGGCATCCTCACCTGGCTGTCCCTCGCCAGCTACGTCCTTACCAAGGTGTCCGTGACCGTCCTTGCCGGCGGCCTTGCGCTGAACACACTCCTGGGCATCAACTTCTGGGTCGCCGCCCTGGCGCTCGTAATCATAACCGCCATCTACACCGTCATCGGCGGTATGGAGTCCGTGCTCAAGACTTCGGTCCTCCAGACCCCGATCCTGCTGATCGGTTCGCTTGTCATTCTTTGGCTAGGCCTCAGGGAACTCGGCGGATGGAATACCATGATGGACATCTGCAACTCCCAGCCTGTCAACCAGTACGGAGATACGATGACCGACCTGATGCGCAGCGGAAAGGATTCTGAATTCCCTTGGTACGGCGCCCTCTTCGGCTCCGCCATCATCGGTTTCTGGTACTGGTGTACCGACCAGTTCATCGTCCAGCGCGTCCTTTCCGGCAAGAACCAGAAGGAGTCCCGCCGCGGTACGATCTTCGGAGCATACCTCAAGCTCCTCCCCGTCTTCCTGTTCCTCATCCCCGGAATGATCGCCTATGCTCTTACCAGGACTCCTGATTCCGCCATCGGACAGCAACTGGCCACCGCTCTCGGTCTCCAGGCCAACGGTACAGTCTCCAACCCCGACATCGCATTCCCTATGCTGGTCAACACGCTCCTGCCTGTCGGCCTCAAGGGAGTCGTCATCTGCGGTATCCTTGCAGCCCTGATGAGTTCCCTGGCTTCGCTCTACAACTCCTCGGCAATGCTCTACACGATCGACATCTACAAGCGCAAGCACCCTGAGACCGAAGAGAAGAGGCTCGTCCGCATCGGCCGTATCGCCACCGTCGTGGTCGTCGTGCTCGGCGTCCTGTGGATCTTCGTCATCCAGAGGATGGGCAAGAGCCTTTACAACTACATCCAGAGTGTACAGAGCCTTCTCGCTCCGGCCATCGCCGCGGTGTTCCTCCTGGGTATTTCCTGGAAGAAGACCTCGCCCAAGGCCGGTATGTGGACCCTCATCGTCGGTCTGGTGCTCGGCTTTACCCGCCTCATCACCATGATCATCAATCCCGAAGCCCACAACGTGTTCACCTTCATCTTCAACGAGCTGAACGTGTACGCATTCTGCGTCTGGATGTTCCTCTTCTGCATCGCCCTCGCCATCGTCGTCACCCTGCTGACCCCGAAGCCGAAGGAGGAGCAGATCCGCGGCCTGTGCTTCGGCACTGCCACGCCTGAGCAGAAGGCCGAAACGCGTGCCTCCTGGGGTACCTGGGATATCATCCATACCTGCATAATCCTCGCCTTCACCGTGGCGTTCTACATTTACTTCTGGTAGGATATGCTCGAAGAACTGAAAAAGAAAGTCTGCCAGGCCAACCTTGACCTTGTCAAGCATGGCCTGGTAATCTTCACCTGGGGAAACGTCTCCGCCATCGACCGCGCCAGCGGGCTGGTGGTCATCAAGCCCTCAGGCGTAAGCTATGACAATATGAAACCCGAAGACATGGTGGTGGTCGACCTTGACGGCAAAGTCGTCGAGGGCGACCTCCGTCCTTCTTCGGACACTCCTACACACCTTGTCCTCTACAAGGCTTTCCAAAACATCGGAGGCGTAGTCCATACCCATTCCACCTATGCGACAGCCTGGTCCCAGGCGGGTCACGACATCCCGAACATAGGCACTACGCACGCGGACTATTTCCACGATGACATTCCCTGCACCCGCAACATGAAGAAAGGCGAGGTGTTCGGCGAATACGAGAAGGAGACCGGCAACGTCATAGTCGAGCGGTTCTTCCGGAAGGGCATCAATCCCGACGACACACCGGCCGTGCTGGTGCGCAACCACGGCCCCTTCACCTGGGGCACGGATGCGGACAACGCCGTACATAATGCCGTCGTGCTCGAGCAGGTTGCGAAGATGGCCTATTTCGCCGTCGACATAAACATCGCAGCCCAGCTGAAGGGAATGTTCCTGCCGGACTTCTCACCCAAGATGAACAAGCTCCTCATCGAGAAGCACTACAGCCGCAAGCATGGCCCCAACGCCTATTACGGCCAGAAAAAGAAATAACCCAATAACATTAAAACACATACCATTATGGCATACGAAAACATCGAATTATGGTGGGTGACCGGTGCACAGCTCCTCTACGGCGGAGACGCCGTGGTCGCAGTCGACGGACACTCCAAAGAAATGGTCGAAGGCCTCAACGCATCCGGAAATATCCCTGTAAAGATCGTCTATAAAGGCACTGCAAACAGCAGCAAGGAAGTCGAGGCCGTCATGAAGGCCGCTAACAACGACCCTAAGTGCGCAGGCATCATCACCTGGATGCACACCTTCTCCCCTGCCAAGATGTGGATCAAGGGTCTCCAGGCCCTGGAGAAGCCTCTCCTTCACTTCCACACCCAGTACAACGCCGAGATTCCGTGGGACAAGATCGACATGGACTTCATGAACCTCAACCAGAGCGCCCACGGTGACATCGAGTTCGGCCACATCTGCACCCGCATGCGCGTGCCCAGGAAAGTAGTCGTAGGTTACTGGAAGGATGCCGAGGCACAGAAGAAGATCGCCGTATGGGCCCGCGTGGCCGCCGGCGTGGCCGATGCCAAGAACGTCCGCTGCCTCATGTTCGGTATGAACATGAACAACGTCGCAGTCACCGACGGCGACCGCGTAGAGTTTGAGCAGCGTCTCGGATACCACGTGGACTACTATCCCGTGTCCTCCCTTATGGAGTACTACAAGAAAGTCACGGATGCCGAGACCGATGCTCTCGTAGAGGAATATAAGAAGCTCTATACCATCAAGATAGACGAATCCGGAGAAGAGGTCTACTGGGAGAAGGTCCGCAACTCCGCCAAGGCGGAGATCGCCCTGCGCCGCGTCCTGAAGGACGAGGGCGCCGTGGCCTTCACCACCAACTTCGACGACCTCGGCGACGCCGACATCGACGCTCCCGATTTCTGCGGCTTCGACCAGATCCCCGGCCTCGCTTCGCAGCGCCTCATGGAAGAGGGCTACGGCTTCGGTGCCGAAGGCGACTGGAAGACCGCCTGCCTCGTCCGTACCCTCTGGGTGATGTCCCAAGGCCTGCCGAAGGGCTGCTCGTTCCTCGAGGACTACACCCTCAACTTCGCCGGCGACCGCAGTTCCTGCCTCCAGAGCCACATGCTCGAGATCTGCCCCATGATTGCCACCGGCAAGCCGAAACTCGAGGTCCACTTCCTCGGCATCGGCATCCGCAAGCAGCAGACCGCCCGTCTGGTGTTCACCTCCAAGACCGGC
>JAEEGL013391704.1_pt1 | contig 73306 bp, 75 predicted proteins | sample 9134231 | NCBI WGS metagenome assembly JAEEGL01 (sample SAMN16246548, study PRJNA631951) | gut metagenome | biome: gut microbiome; feature: rumen; material: fiber-attached | host: Bos | place: Iran: Karaj | collected 2018-10 | reverse complement strand
GACCTGCCCGAACGCCATAGCTGCTTCCCAATAATGGGTTTCCAAGGGGTCGACTGACCTTTTGGCGGAGTCAAGAGGCAGCGCCTCTGGTCGCTTCGCTTTCAGCTTTTAAGACGAAGCGAAACAATCTGAAAGGCGCCTCGCAAGGGGTGAATCTGAAAACAGTCCGGTGGACTGTTTTCAGAGAGGGGACGCCTTGTAAGAGAAGGCGTCCCCTTGCTACCGCAACGAAATGACGATACCTGCGACCGGTGACGGTCGCACGCTGTACACTCAAACCACCCTCCCCATGTAATAAAAATGAAACAAATAAACACTTGCATTTTTGAGGGAGGTGTGGTATAATATAATAGTATATTTGTGCGTACCCGTTAATGGTGCGAATTTTTAACGAAAGCAGGCGATAAGGTGCTGAAAAGTATGACAGGCTACGGCAGAGCCCAGAAGATACTCAGCGGACGCGACATACTGGTCGAGATACGCTCCGTGAACCATAGATATTACGAGTACTCCTCGCGTATCCCGCGCGCGTACAGCTACATCGACGAAAAGCTGAAGGCGCTCCTGAAGACAGGTATCTCGCGCGGCAAGGTCGAGGTCAACGTGACGGTCAACACCATAGAGGGAAGAGACACCGTCATCGCGGTCAACAAGGACATAGCTGAGGGCTATGTGAACGCTCTGCGGACTCTCAACGCAGAACTCGGCACGAACGGTGAGGGCTGGCTGGAGGACGACATCAAGCTGTCGAAGCTGATAAAGCTGCCGGACGTATTCAGCATACAGAAGGCTCCGGACGACGAGGAGCAGATATGGAGCGACATCTCGGAGGTCGCGGGCGAGGCGCTCGCAAGGTTCGTTGAGATGCGCGAGACCGAGGGCGAACGTCTCCGCGTGGACGTCATAAACAAGGCAGACTTCATACTCAGTTCAGTAGCAAAGGTCGAGGAGCTCTCCCCGCAGACCGTCGAGAACTACCGCAACAAGCTCTACCAGAAGATATCGGAGGTGCTCGCGGACAAGGACATCGACGAGCAGCGTATCCTCACCGAAGCCGCGATATTCTCCGAGAAGATAGCAGTGGACGAGGAGACTGTCCGTCTTCGCAGCCACGTCTCCCAGCTCAAGTCCATGCTCGACTCCGGCGAACCAGTCGGACGCAAGCTCGACTTCATCGTGCAGGAGATGAACCGCGAGGTCAACACGATCGGCTCTAAGGCACAGGACCTCAGCGTAACGAAGCTCGTCGTCGATATGAAGGCAGAGATCGAGAAGATACGCGAGCAGATCCAGAACATCGAGTAGGTGAGAGGCATGAGGCTCATCAACATAGGCTACGGAAATATGGTCTCTGCCGAGCGCATAGTGACGATAGTCAGCCCCGAATCAGCGCCGATAAAGCGCCTGATACAGGACGCCCGCGACGACGGCAGAGCCATAGACGCAACATACGGCAGAAAGACCAGAGCGGTCATGATAATGGACAGCGGACACGTTATCCTGTCCTCACTCATAACCGAGACTCTGGCGGCAAGAATAAATGATACCGGAGGTCAGGACGACAATGGATAAGGGCAGACTGATAATCTTCTCCGCTCCGTCAGGCTGCGGCAAGGGAACGATGCTCGCCGAGATACTCAAGGACGAGCGCTTCCGCGTCTCAGTCTCAGCAACTACCCGCTCTCCGCGTGAGGGCGAGGTGGACGGCGTGAACTATCACTTCCTCACAAGACAGCAGTTCGAGGAGAAGATAGAGAACGAGGAATTTCTCGAGTACGCGCAGTACTGCGACAATTTCTACGGCACGCTCAACAGCGAGGTGGACTTCTACCTCGAGAAGGGGATAGACGTTATCCTCGAGATAGAGGTGCAGGGTGCGATGAAGGTCATGAGAAAGCGCCCCGACGCGCTGAGCATATTCATCGCTCCGCCGTCAGTGGGCGAGCTGCGCCGCAGACTGAAAAAGCGCGGCACAGAGACCGACGAGGTCATCGAAAAGAGAGTCGCCGAGGCAAAGCACGAGCTCGCCTTCGCGATGAAGTACGACTACGTTATCGAAAACGACGCCCTTGAGGTCGCCGTGGACGATTTCTTCCGCGTGATACGCGCTGAGCAGCTCCGCTCGGACAGATCAGCCGAGAGAATGCTGCAAATAATGATGAGTGAATAATTTCAGAGGTGTAAGAGAATGTTAAGACCGTCAGTAAATCAGATAATATCCAAGAACGAGAGCTGTTACTCCCTCGTTATCGCAGTAGCGAAGAGAGCGAGAGAGATCTCCGACGAGCTTGTCGAGAACAACCAGATCCTCGAGGAGAAACCCGTAAAGACCGCAGTTGAGGAGATCGCAAGCGGCAAGTGCAAGATAGTCAGCACGGCAGAAGAGGCGTAATGTCGCTCATCGCGGAGGTCGCGGTCAGCGGGACAGCCTATTCATTCGATATGCTGTTCAGTTACGCAGTCCCGGACAGACTATCGGGAGCGGCGTGCGGGTGCAGGGTGTTCGTGCCGTTCGGCAGGGGCAACCGCCGCAGGACAGGCGTCATCATGCGCCTGAGCGAGGGAAGCACCGCGAGGCTGAAGCCCATAGTCTCGCTCATCGACGCCGAGCCTGTCATATCGGAGGAGCTCCTGAAGCTCGCGGAGCATCTGCATGAGCAGACCTTCTGCACCTACTTTGACGCAGTCCGGATAATGCTCCCGCCGGGAATGAGCGTGAGCGCGAAGGAGACCTTCACCCTCGGCAGTGCGGACGCTGATATGTCGCAGCTCAGCCCGGAGGCGGCGGAGCTCTATGCAGAGATGCGCTCCTGCAGCGGCAGAGAGGCACTGAACGAGCTCATAAGCGGCTTGATATCCTGCCGCGGAAGGCGTCATATCGACGAGCTCTGCGACGCAGGGCTGCTCGTGTCGGACAGCGTGTTCCGTCAGGCAGTCGGCGACGCGGCAGTGCGCATGGTGCGCCTCACGGACAAGTACCTCTCCGATCCCGACAGCTTCGACCTCACGCCCAAGCAGAAGGCAGTTGCCGACCTCCTTGCGGAGAACGGTGCAGCCGCAGTGCGCGAGGCAGCATATATGTGCGGAGTGACCTCAGCGGTCGTGAAGCGTCTTGTCGCGAACGGCGCCGCCGAGGAGTACGACATGGAAGTCCTCCGCCGCGTGGATGACGGCTCAGAGGAGCGCAGCGACCCCGCAGACATAGTCCTCTCGGACGAGCAGCAGGCAGCGTACAGAGAAGTCTTCCTCGCCGTGGAGAGCGGCAAGCCGGCAGCGTTCCTGCTGCACGGCGTCACAGGCAGCGGCAAGACCTCAGTCTTCGAGAAGCTGATATACGACACCGTCCGCCTTGGCAGACAGGCAATGCTGCTGATACCGGAGATAGGACTGACCCCGCAGATACTGCGCCGCTTCAGATCACTTTTCGGGGAGCGCGTCGCCGTGATACACAGCGGACTGTCGCTCGGACAGCGCCTTGACGAATACAAGCGCATAAAACGCGGGGACGCGGACATCGTCATCGGCACGCGGAGTGCCGTTTTCGCGCCCCTTTCAAATATCGGACTCGTCATCATGGACGAGGAGGGCGAGCGCTCGTACAGATCCGACAGCTCACCCCGCTACGACGCGCACGACGCCGCAAAGCAGAGGTGTGCATACCACGGTGCTGCGCTGCTCTTAGCCTCCGCAACGCCGTCCATCGAGAGCTACTACCTCGCCGAAAGGGGAGCGTACAGGCTGCTCGAGATGAAGAAGCGATACCACAGCAGCCCGCTGCCCGAGGTCACGATAGTTGATATGAACCTCGAGCGCATGGAGGGCAACACCACGGAGTTCAGCCGACAGCTGGTCGCGGAGGTCAATGCGAACCTCGAGCGCGGCGAGCAGTCGATACTCCTGCTGAACCGCCGCGGCTACCACACGATAATCAGCTGCTGCGACTGCGCACAGCCCGTGTACTGCCCGAACTGCTCCGTACCGCTGACCTTCCACAAGAAAAACAACAAGCTGATGTGCCACTACTGCGGCTGGTCGAGCGACCCCGTGACGGTATGCCCGTCGTGCGGCTCGGAGCGGCTGAGAAGCATGGGCTTCGGAACACAGCGCCTTGAGGAGGAGCTCGCGGAGCACTTCCCGTCAGCGCGTATCCTGCGCATGGACGCCGACACGACGTTCTCCCGCTATTCCTACGAGAAGAACTTCGCAGCCTTCCGCGCAGGCGAGTACGACATAATGGTCGGCACACAGATGATAGGCAAGGGACTGGACTTCCCGAACGTCACGCTCGTGGGCGTGCTCTCGGTCGATAAGGCACTGTACGCCGGGGACTTCCGCAGCTATGAGCGGACCTTCTCCCTGATAACGCAGGTCGTCGGCAGGGGCGGACGCGGTGAACGCCGCGGACGCGCGATACTCCAGACCTTCATGCCGGAGCACTACATCATGAACCTCGCCGCGGAGCAGGACTACAAGGGCTTCTACCGCGAGGAGATAGCGATACGCCGCGCGATGATATTCCCTCCGCTGTGCGATATGTGCATATTCTGCTTTTCCGGCACGGAGGAATACGCAGTGCGCACCGGTGCGGACGCGACCCTCGCCCTTATGAGCGAAAAGCTGCGGACATTGCAGCCGAAGACGCCGGTGCGTGTCCTCGGACCCGTCAAGTGCTCCTACGGGCGTGTGAACGGCAAATACCGCTACCGTATCATAATGAAATGCAAGAACAACGCCGAGATGCGCGGCTTCATCAGCGAGGTGCTGAGGGAGGCTCCCGCGCAGAGGGCAATGGCAAGAGTCACGCTGTACGCCGATATGAACGGCGACGTCGGCGTGTGAAAGGATAGATGAAAATGGCACTGAGAAACATACTCACAGACAAGGACGAGATACTCCACAAGGTCTGCAAGCCGGTCGATAAATTCGACGACAGGCTCGCGCAGCTGCTCGACGATATGCACGAGACCCTCGACAAAGCACAGGGACTCGGCTTAGCCGCCCCGCAGGTGGGACTTTGCAGGAGACTGTTCATCATGCACCTCGAGGAGGGCAGCTTTGAATGCATAAACCCCGAGGTAACGCAGAAAACGGGCAAGCAGCGCGTGCAGGAGGGCTGTCTTTCCTGCCCGAACGTCTGGGGCTACGTCACCCGCCCGATGAACTGTCACCTGAAGGCACAGGACAGGCACGGCAACTGGTTCGAGCGCGATTTTACCGGGCTCGGCGCACAGTGCGTCTGCCATGAGTACGACCACCTTGAGGGTCATGTGTTCACAGAGATAGTAGAGGAATTCTTCGTTCCCGAGGAGGAATGACGATGAAGATAGTATTCATGGGCACGCCTGAATTCGCAGTGCCCTGCCTGAGAGCGCTCGCAGAGAGCCCCCACGAGCTCGCCGCAGTGTTCACCCAGCCTGACAAGCCCAAGGGACGCGGCTATAAGCTGATACCGACCCCGGTCAAGGCAGCCGCACTCGAATACGGGCTCCCCGTGTACCAGCCGCTGTCGCTGCGAAGGGGCGACGACGCTGACGAAGCGAAGAAGATACTGGACGACATCTCCCCGGACCTCATCGTGGTCACTGCATACGGGCAGATACTACCGAAGGAGATACTTGAGCTGCCGAAGTACGGCTGCATAAATATCCACGCCTCGCTCCTGCCGAAATACCGCGGAGCAGCGCCGATAAACCACTGTCTCCTCAATGGCGAGACCGAGACCGGCGTGACCTCCATGCAGATGTCGGAGGGGCTCGACACCGGCGATATGCTGGTGAAGCGCTCCACGAAAATAGGCGAGAACGAGTGTTATCAGGAGCTCTACGAGCGCCTTTCCGCAATGGGCGGCGAGGTCCTCATGGAGACCCTTGAAAAGCTCGGACGCGGAGAACTCGTCCCCGAGCCTCAGGACGACTCACAGTCGTGCTACTCGCCGATGATACGCAAAGAAATGAGCGCGCTAGACTTCACAAAGCCCGCGCGTGAGATACACAATACCGTCCGCGGCGTGACAGGCTTCACGACGCTCGGCGGAAAGAGACTGAAGATATTCTCGTCCGAGCTCACGGACGGTGCAGCCCCGGAGCTCCCGGCAGGCTCGGTGACAGACCCCGCCCGCTTCACGGTAAAGTGCGGCGACGGCGCCCTCATCAGCTTCCGCGAGGTGCAGCTTGAGGGCAGCAAGCGCATGAAGACAGAGGACTTCCTGCGCGGACGCAAGCTCACAAAGGGCGAAATACTTGGAAATACGGAGGGTTAATCATGATTTTGCTTTTCATTTTAATGCTCATACTGCCGCTGATCGCGTCGCTGAACGTCAAGCTGACATTCAGCAAATACTCCGACATCAGCAATTCCCGCGGACTCACCGCAGACCAGGTCGCCCGCCAGATACTCGACTCGAACGGACTTTACAACGTCGGCATCGAGCGTATCAGCGGCAGCCTCACCGACCACTACGACCCCACCGCGAACGTCGTTCGCCTTTCTGAGTCCACCTACGGCAAGACCTCAGTCGCAGCGATAGGCGTTGCAGCGCACGAGTGCGGCCACGCCTGCCAGCACGCGGAGAGCTACGCACCCATACTCATCAGGAGCAAGCTCGTGCCGGTGACTAACATCTGCTCGCAGACATGGATATATGTATTTCTGATCGGCGCATTCCTGAGCCAGCTGACCATCGGTACCTCGCTGATATGGGTATCGATCGCGATGTTCTCAGCAGTTATCCTTTTCCAGCTCGTAACGCTGCCTGTTGAGTTCGACGCGAGCGGACGCGCACTGAAGACCCTCGAGAACGACTGCATACTTGAATCGGACGAAGTCCCGAAGGCACGCAAGGTGCTCAGGGCAGCCGCCATGACCTACGTCACAGCGCTCGTCGTATCTATACTCCAGCTCCTCCGCCTCCTCCTCAGCATCAGGCGCAGATAATGCAGGGAGCTCGCTATACTGCGGTAAAGCTGCTCGACAAGACCTTTTCCGGCGGGAGCTATTCCAATATCCAGCTCGGCAGCGCGCTCGCGCAGTCGGACATGGATCCCCGCGACAAAAGGCTGTGTACAGCCATTTACTACGGCGTGATCGAGCGTAAGCTCACCCTCGACCACATCATCGGCGGACTGTGCTCCAGACCGCTGAAAAAGCTCGACAGTATCGTCCTGAACGCCCTGCGCGCGGGACTTTACCAGATATATTTCATGGACAGCGTCCCGGACAGCGCAGCGGTCAACGAGAGCGTCGCGCTGGTGAAGCAGCTCGGAAAGAGCAGCGCCTCGGGACTTGTCAACGCAGTGCTGCGCTCGGCGATACGCAGCGGCAAGGCGCTGGAGCTGCCGGATGACTGGCTCGCAGCCGCGGAGGTGAAGTACTCCGCCCCGGCAGAGCTGATAGAGAGCCTCTCGGCGGACTACGGCAGGGAGACCGCAGAGGGCTTCCTCGCGGCGGCGCTCGAGAACAAGTGCACCTACCTCCGCCGCAACCCGCTCCGCTGCATGGAGGACGAATTTCTCGCAGCAATGGGGGACATACCGGTGACGCAGCTCTTCGCGGACTGCTACGTCTGCGACGGCGGCGACCTCACCGCAGCGGAAGCCTTCAGACGCGGATTTTTCCACGTCCAGGACCTCTCCTCCCAGATGTGCTGCATGGCGCTCGCCCCGACGGAGACCGACACAGTTCTGGACATCTGTGCAGCGCCCGGAGGCAAGACTTTCACAATGGCTGAGCTCATGGGCGGCAGGGGACAGATCTCCGCGTTCGACCTCCACGAGAAGCGCGTGAAGCTCATACGCGACGGCGCGGAAAGGCTCGGACTTGCCAATATACAGGCAAAAGCCGGCGACGCCTCGAAGTTCAATCCCGCGCTCCCGAAGTTCACGAAGATACTCTGCGACGTGCCGTGCTCCGGACTCGGAGTGATCGCGCACAAGCCCGAGATAAAGTACAAGGACATGGCGGACTTCGCCGGACTTCCTGAGATCCAGTACAATATTGCTGCGAACGCCTTGAACTATCTTGCTCCCGGCGGCGAGCTCGTCTACTCGACCTGCACGCTCAGGAGAGCCGAGAACGACGCAGTAGCGGAGCGCCTCCTCGCGGAGCACGGCTTCCTCGAGCTGGCGGAGCTCCCGCCCCTGAACGGACGCAGCTTCGGCACAAAAGCGACGCTTTTCCCGCAGGACGGCTTCGGGGACGGCTTCTTCATCACAAAATTCAGACGCGCAAAATGAACCCGACAGGACAGGTGAAACGATGGAAAAGACAGACATTCTCAGTCTGAGCCTTGACGAGCTCGGACAGAAAATGACGGAGCTCGGAGAGAAGAGATTCCGCGCTAAGCAGATCTTTCAGTGGCTGCACGTCCGGAGAGTCTTCGATTTCGACAAAATGACTGATATATCTGTCCAATTGCGGGAGCGCCTGAAAGAAAATTTTTGTATAAATGGACTATTTGTTCGCAAAAGGCTTGAATCCGCTATAGATAATACTGTAAAATATCTATATAGGCTTTCTGACGGCAACTTTGTGGAGACCGTCCTCATGGAATACAGCTACGGACACAGCATATGCGTGTCCACGCAGGTCGGCTGCAAAATGGGCTGCCGCTTCTGTGCGTCGGCTATCGCGGGGTATGTGCGCAGCCTTGCCCCGTCGGAGATACTCATGCAGATCTACGAGACCGAAAAGGACGCAGGAGTGCGTGTTTCGGGCGTAGTACTCATGGGCATAGGCGAACCGCTCGATAACTACGACAACGTCGTGAAGTTCCTGCGGCTTGTGTCCGACAAGGACGGCAATAACCTCAGCCTGCGCCACGTTACGCTCTCCACCTGTGGCATCGTCCCGAGGATATACGACCTCGCCCGGCTGAAGCTCGGACTTACCTTGTCCGTATCGCTCCACTGCCCGGACAACGAAAAGCGCAGCGAGATAATGCCGGTCAATAAAAAGTACGATATTGCTCAGCTTATCGAAGCGTGCAAGCACTATATTGCGGTGACCGGACGGCGGGTCACATTCGAGTACGCCGTCATCGACGATGTCAATTCCTCCGAGAAGGACGCAGACGAGCTCGCCGCTCTGCTGCGCGGGATGAACTGCCACGTCAACCTTATCCCTGTGAATAAGGTAAAAGAGAGAAGCTATCATACTGCCAGAGCCGGCGTCGCGGAATTCGCAAAGCGGCTCGGACGGCGCGGCATAAACGCCACCGTCCGCAGGACTCTCGGCAGCGACATAGAAGCAGCGTGCGGTCAGCTCAGGCGAGACGCCGCACAGCACGAAACAGAAGGGGGTGCGGATATTTGAGATTCAGATCCGGAACGGATATCGGTCTGAAGCGCGATGAGAACCAGGACGCTGTCAGATGTGAATACTTCGGACACAACATACTCGCCGTGGTATGCGACGGAATGGGCGGTGAGCGCTCCGGCAAGGAAGCGAGCGCCCTCGCGATAGAGGAGTTCTTCCAGCGATTCTCGGCGGGCTACTCCGAGAGCCTCGACCCCGAAGGTATCCGCAGACTTCTCGTATCGTCCATATCAGCCGCAAATTCGGTGATATACACCCGAGCGCGGCTCGATTTCAGCAGCTTCGGCATGGGCACGACCTGCGTCGCAGCGTTCGTGACCGCTAAGGCAGCGTACATCGCCAATGTCGGCGACAGCAGAGCCTACCTCATCACCGACAGCGGCCTGCACAGGATAACCACCGACCACAACGTCCCCGCGCTCCTCTATGAACAGGGCAAGATATCCGAAGAGGAGATCGAGACCCACCCGCAGAAGCATATGCTGGTCCGCGCCGTGGGAGTCGAAAAGACCGTGCAGCCCGATACCTTCACACTCAACTACGAGGATAAGATCAGCCTGCTGCTGTGCTCGGACGGACTGTCCGGCTACTGCGCAGACGATGAAATATACGATGTCATCGCGGAAAGACCGCTCGACGACGTCGCACAAGCTCTTATCGACCTTGCGCTGAGCAAGGGCGGACGCGACAACATAACAGTCGCGGTAATTTCTGACTGAAAGGAAAGAAAGGAAAGAAACGATGGATAAGAACATTGGCAAGAAGCTCGACGGACGCTATGAGATAACAGAACTGATAGGCGTCGGAGGCATGGCTGAGGTCTACAAGGGAGTCGATGTCATCGACAACAAGACCGTCGCGATCAAGATACTCAAGAAGGAGTACGCAGAGAACGAGGAGTTCCTGCGCCGCTTCCGCAACGAGTCCAAGGCGATAGCAGTTCTCTCCCACCCGAACATCGTAAAGATCTACGACGTCGGCTTTTCGGATAAGATCCAGTACATCGTAATGGAGTACATCGACGGCATCACCCTCAAGGAGTACATCGAGGAGGAGAAGGTGCTGACGTGGAAGGACACCGTCCACTTCGTTATCCAGATACTCCGTGCGCTTCAGCACGCACACGACAAGGGCATCGTCCACCGCGACATCAAGCCGCAGAACATCATGATGTTCACCGACGGCACGATAAAGGTCATGGACTTCGGCATCGCGAAGTTCGCCCGTGAGGAGGGCAAGACCGCTACCGATCAGGCTATCGGCAGCGTACATTACATCTCCCCCGAGCAGGCGAGCGGCAACGTCACCGACGCCAAGAGCGACATCTACTCCGTCGGAGCTATGATGTACGAGATGCTCACGGGCAAAAAGCCCTTCGACAGCGATAACCCCGTAGCTATCGCCGTAATGCATATGCACGACACCCCCGAGCGTCCGAGAGCGATAAATCCCGATATCCCGGACGGACTCGAGGAGATCGTCCTCCGCGCTATGGAAAAGGCGCCCGAGGACAGATACCAGACCACAGCCGAGATGATCGCCGACATCGAGCGCTTCAAGGCTGACCCCACAATCACCTTCGGCTACTATCAGGAGGAGGACGAGACTGAGGAGACCGACGACACCAAGTTCTACGGCGCAGCCGGCGGACAGGACGTCTCCGCAGACGACGCCCAGACAGCCTCCGCAGCAGCATTCGCCCAGCAGGCAGCACCGGTCTACGCCGCACAGGCTGCCGCAGGGAACGCATATCCCCCGCAGGGAGCTCCCCAGCGCTTCGCCCAGCAGCCCGGCTACGACAACGGCTACTACGAGGGCGGAGAGGACGACGAGGAGGAAGAGGAAGAGCGCTCATCGCTCGTAGTACCGGTGCTCACGGCTGTCGTAGTCGTAGTCATCGTAGTAGCGGTCATCTTCGTAGCGCAGCTCCTCAGTACCATGCTCAAGGGCGACAAGCAGAAGAACGACTTCACAATGCCTAACGTCGTAGGCATGGACTACAACTACGCAAACAGCCTCTACAGCAACGTCCTCGTATTCGAGATCGAGAGCAGAGAGTACTCCGACGCCGACGAGAACGTCATCATTGAGCAGAGCATCCCCGCGGACTCCGAGTTCAACAAGGGCGACACGCTCCGCGTCAAGGTAAGCCTCGGACAGGAGACCGTCGAGGTGCCCGACGTCGTGAACATCAACAGCGACCTCGCCGTTGACCAGCTCCGCGCAAGGAACATCGAGTTCACCATAACCAAGATATCCGATCCGAGCATCGCGGAGGGCTACGTCATCAAGACCGAGCCCGAGGCGGGCACCATGATCCACAAGAACAAGGACTTCAAGGTAGTCCTCTACGTCAGCATGGGCTCCAACGCGAACAAGATAACAGTCAAGGACTACACGAAGAAGGACATCAACGACGCAAAGGCAGTTGCCGAGTACGATATGCTCAAGGTAAGGACAGAGCAGAAGAACTCCTACGAGAAGGAGGGCATCGTAGTCGAGCAGAGCCTTGAGGTCGGCTCCGAGGTAGACGAGGGAACCGAGATCGTCCTCTACGTCTCCAACGGCGTAGCACCTGACGGCGAGATCCCCTACACGATACGCTTCCCCGACGGCGTCAGCGGACGTTTCGTAGTATCGTTCATCATGCGCGACGAGGAGGGCAAGACCACCACAGTCGAGACACCTAACCTCCCTGCACCGCCTCTGAGCGAATACACCCAGAGCGTCGAGGGCGCAGGCGAGAAGGTAAGCGTAACGGTATCCGTCACGAACCTTAACACATTCGCTAACGCGATAATCGGAACCTACACCTTCGACTTCGCGTCGGGCAGCTACACGACCGATTCCGAGGACTTCAACAGTGCATTCCAGGCTATCGGAGCATTCCCGGCACTGAAGATACCGAACGTAGTTGGCATGAATTACGACAGCGCAACTTCCATGTACGGCGACTTCAGCTTCGCAGTTGACCCGAACTGGGAGTACTCGAGCACAGTTCCGTACAACTCGATCATACGCCAGTATCCCGAGGCTGGAACTGAGACCAGCAGCGGCGCAACGATAACAGTCGTGCTCAGTCTCGGACCCGAGCCGCAGCAGACTACCACTCAGGAGCCGTATGTTGAGCCCACTGAGCCGGAGACCGAGAATGGTGGCGGTGATGAGCCGGGCGAAAACACATGGGAATAATAACGAAATGCGTTGGGGGACTCTATACAGTAGAGTCCCCTGACGGCATATATGAGTGCAAAGCCCGCGGAGTATTCAGGAGCCGCGGCATAACGCCCTTCGTCGGCGACGAGGTAACAGTCGCCGACGGCGTGATAACAGAGGTACACGAGCGCAGGAACAGCATAATCCGCCCGCCGCTCGCGAATCTCGACCAGCTCATCTTCGTGGTATCGACGTGCTCGCCCGCGCCGAATTACCTGATACTCGACAAATTCATCGCGATAGCTGAGTACAAAGGCATACGCCCGATCATGGTGATAACCAAGACCGACCTCGGCGGCAGCGCCCAGATACGCGAGATATACGGCAGCATCGGCATAGACGTCCTCGACGTTGACTACTCCGACGCCCGCACAGTCGAAGCCGTGCGTGAGCTCCTGCGGGGGAAGATAAGCGCCTTCACCGGGAACTCCGGGGCAGGAAAGTCCACGCTGCTGAACGCCGTTGACCCCACCCTCGATATCCCGACCGCAGAGATAAGCCGCAAGCTCGGGCGCGGCCGCCACACCACCCGCACCGCCGTGCTGTACAAGCTGGCGGAGGGCGGCTACATAGCAGATACACCGGGCTTTTCGACCTTTGACACCAACCGCTACGACGTTATCCGCAAGGAGGAGCTGGCGGGCTGCTTCCGCGAGTTTGAGCAGTATACAGACGCCTGCCGTTTCAGCGACTGCTCCCACACATGCGAGAAGGGCTGTGCGGTCATCGAGGCAGTCAGCAGGGGAGAGATACACCCGAGCCGTCACGCGGGCTACTGCGCGATGTACGAGGAAGCGAAGCAGCTGAAGGAGTGGGAGCTGAAATGAAAAGATGTCATGTTTTTGCCGGCGGAGATCTGGGCAACATCGCAAAGTACTGGTTCCCCAACCACCACGGCTATGTTATCTGCGCCGACAGCGGCTACAAGCACGTCAAGAAGCTGAAGCTGAAGCCGGACGTGATAGTGGGGGACTTTGATTCCTACAGCGGAAAGCTCCCCGAGGACTGCGAGATAATAAGGACTGTCCCGGAGAAGGACGATACTGACACGCTCATGGCGGTAAAGATAGCCATAGAACGCGGATACAGCCTGATCTACCTCTACGGAGCACTGGGCGGTCCGCGGTTCGACCACGCCTTTGCCAACATCCAGACCATGCTTTATGCCCGGGAGCACGGAGCCAGCCTCATTCTTATCGGAAACGAGACTGTAATTGTGCAGGGCGCTGAGGAAGGCGAGGCGATGTACACTGACGAGAGCGAGCGCTGGGGTTACAAATACCTGTCCGTGTTCGCACTGACCGAGACTGTGAAGATAAAAAGCCTCCGGGGAGTGAAGTACCCCCTTGAAAACTATGAGATGAAGGCTTCGTATCCCATTGGCGTGAGCAACGAGATAACAGAGGGGCAGGCTTTCCTTGAAATAGAAAGCGGCCTCGCGCTGGTGATACAGTCCTGAAGTAACAATGATCCCTCCTTCTGAGTATAATATACCATACGAAGGAGGGATACATATGAAAATAGTAGTGATAAAGAGCCCGAAGGTCCTTTCGGGAATCTTCCGCGTGCTGTTCCGTATCAAGAAGGACGCGGAATGAAAAAACGGCTGCCGTACATCAGTACAGCAGCCGCATTTTTTATCAGATACCGCAGTCGTCGTAGTCCTTCCACTTCTCGAAGTAGAGCTTATTGCTCCAGCTCGTGTAGATTATGTACAGGATAGAGACTACAGCGAGAAAGGTCGCAGCGAGGATATTCAGACTGAACCTGAACGCCTTGCGCGGGTAGAGCGTATTGTTTTTATTAGCCATTGGGATTACCTCCTGTACATTCAGAAAATATTATTCAGCGTCTTCAGCGGGAGCCTCGGGAGCTGCACCGCCGTTCATCTCAGCGATAAGTCTTGCGAGCTCAGCGTCCACCTTAGCATCGGACTCGAGCTTCTCAAATGAGTCCGAGAGGTCATCATCTACCCCTGCGATCTCAGAGAAAGCGTCAGCCTCAGCCTCCTTGCGCTGGATCTTCTCTTCCATTCTTGCGAACTTCTCTACGGAGGAAGCTCCGTCAAAGCCGCCAGCAGACTTTGCAAGGCTTTTCTTGGTATCGGCCATCTGCGAACGAGCGATGAGCATAGCCTGACGGCTCTTAGCCTCTTCGAGCTTGGACTTGAGCACCTCTACCTGATTGCCGATAGCCTCGGTCTGGTCAGAGATAGACTCATACATCTCCTTGAAGCTTGCAGTATCCTCGTCAGCCTTGACCTTCTTGGCGAGAGCCTTCTTAGCGAGCTCCTGATCGCCCTTAGCGAGAGCAGCCTTAGCCTTGTTCTCCCAGCTCTCAGCGTTCTTCTGGGAATCGAGATATTTCTTCTCAGCGAGGCGTTCGCTTGCCTTAGCCTTGCCGTAGTTCTGAGTAGCCTTATTGAGCTCCTGCTGCATATCGATGATGATCTGCTTTACCATCTTCTCCGGATCCTCAGCTCTGTCGATGAGGTCGTTGACATTGGATTTGAGCAGGTCGCTTAATCTGCGGAATACACCCATTTTTTAATCCTCCTGTTTCATGTAAGAATGTCGATATTCGTGCGCGGCAGCATTGAACCCCATTGCTGCCACTGTAACTATTATAGACTAAACCGGTGTAAAAGTCAAGATTCTTTCTGCGATTTCATCAAACTTTCATTGTATTGACAGAACGATTACAGCAAAATGACGAATTATCAGACCTCCCGCACCTCGCCGGTAAACCTCCGGCTTCTCAGCGGAGGCTTGCCAGAAGAACACTGAAAAAAGGTATCGACCGCATCGATGACATTTAAATCACCGACCGCAGGTCGATACCTTAATTCTTATTTACTGTGTCTCAGTCTGCTCCGGCTCACTCGGGTCGAACTCGAGGATATCGCCGGGCTGACAGTTCAGCACCTTGCAGATCGCGTTGAGCGTAGAGAATCGTATCGCGCTGACCTTGCCCGTTTTGAGCTTCGAGAGGTTGACGTTGCTCACGCCCACCTGGTCGCTCAGCTCATTGAGGCTCATTTTCCGGTCAGCCATGACTCTGTCCAGACGCAGGATTATAGCCATAAACGTCCCCTCCTTAAAGTGTCTCGTCGGACTGCTTCTGAAGCTCAGCACCGTAGCTGAAGATCCTTACGAAGAGCAGAACAACGCATACGAGGAGTACCGTAACGATAGCGTTGAGGTTGCCCATGAAGAACTTCACTACAGCCCACGGGATAAGCGAGATACCGAAAGCCTTCATAGCCTTGATGACCTTCTCCTCGAAGGGCGACTCACAAGCAGCGAGAGCCTTGGTGAGCTTGCCCGCGAATACGGCGGAAACGAGTGCAAGAGCGAGAACGAGAGCACCGCCGAAGCAAGCCAGAGCGCCGCTGATCTTGATCTCCTTGCCGGAAACGCCGTCGACAGCCGCGTCGATGTTGTAGGTAGTGGAGCCGTCGCTGTTGTCGGCCTTGTCAACGATCCACTTGAGTGTGTAGCCGAAGCCCTTGTAATTGAGGGTGCTTTCCCTGAGTTCCTCGATATCGCCGAAATAAATGAGGTGTTCGGTCAGCTCGTCGTTTTTCATAACGATCTGCGCATTGCCGTCAGCCTTGACGCTCATGAAATCGTTCGGGAGCGCCATCATTGCAATGCCGCCGATCATGCATCCGACGATACCGACGATGAGGCAGACTTTAAGAATGATGACGAAAACGTTTGCTACCTTGCCTAAAGTATTGATCTTCTTTACATTTGTGTTATTCATAGTAAACTCTCCTTTTTGGAAATTGGTTTGTGTTTGTGTGTGTTCCTCAGCTGATGTACCCAGTATACCACGAGAGTTTACGTTTGTCAATAGCTTTTTATCGTTTTTCGATAATTATTATACGTTTGCACAATTCCCTGCCAGAATTTCTCAGCTCAAATGTGCAAACTACACGATAAAACTTTAATGTTAGTCGATAAATTATTATCGAAAAAGAAACGGACGCCCGCCCGGACGTCCGTCATATCATCATATTATCTCAGCTGAGCGCAGCCATGACCGCGTCTATGACGGTCTGGTCCCATGTGAGCTTTGAGCGGCTGAACAGCCCGTAGCTGGACTCACCGCTTGCGATGTTGTTGTCCCAGATGAAGCAGCTTATGCCGTTCTGCTTCGCGGAGGAGATGTAGTAAGCGTAGTACTCTGCGCGGGTGCTTGCGTCAGCCGCGTTCACACAGCCGAACTCCCCGATGATGAGCGGCACTCCCTTATCCACGAACTTCTGCTTGAGCTCCGCGAACTTATTGTCGAGCTCGCTCTTCTGGCTGTCCCCGAAGGTCGTGTCCACGCCCTCGCTGAACAGCCACGGCGCGTAGTAGTGTACAGAAACGATGATGTTCGCGTCATACGGCACTTCGAGGTCGTTGATAGCGACCGTCTCCGCGGAGGCGCCGTAGGAGGTCACGATGAGCGTCCTGTCGAGGTTATTGCCGCCGGTCGCGCGGACAGTGTCCACAAAATCCTGCGCGTACTTGTTGACGACCGCTCGCTCGGCGGCAGTGCCGCCCATCCACTCATTCGAGCTGCCGACAGTCCTCGGCTCATTCATGCCCTCAAAGAGGAGCGTGTCCCCGTAATCCGCGAATCTTCCTGCGACCTGTCCCCAGATCTTCTTGAGCTTGTCGCTGTTCGCCGCGTACTCAGACTCCTGCGGCTTGAACCAGGTATAGTCGTCGTGGTGCATATTGAGGATGACATACAGCCCGTCGTTGTAAGCGTAGTCAACTACCTCCTGAACGCGGTCGAGCCAGTCGGAGTCGATAGTGTCGCCGTTCATATGCTCGCCCCATGTTACGGGTATGCGTATCGCATTGAAGCCTGCATCGCGCACGCTGTCTATCATCGCCTGAGTGGTCTTGGGATTGCCCCATGCAGTCTCAGCGTTGGACGTCCAGTCCTGATAGCCATAGCACTCGAGCGTGTTTCCGAGGTTCCAGCCGACCTTGATATCGGAAGCTATCTCCGCCGCCGAGCGGAAGTCCGTAGTGCCGGACGGCTGCGCGGGAACTGACGGAGTCTTCGGCGACGCCGTAACAGGGGAGCCGGTCTGGCTGTACTTAACGGTGATTGAATCCACCGTGATCGAGGGCTGCTCGCTCCACCAGTACCCCAGCAGGAAGTTACCGGTGTTCTCGTAATAGCTCTTAGCCTCCTTTTCGGGGAACCAGGTGAGCGTCAGCGCCGAGCCCTCGGTGTACATCGAAACGATATTCGAGATATACGCGCCCGCGGAGGAATCGAACCCGAATCCGCCCACGAACTTTCCGAAGCTGCCGCCGGAGCTGATATTGAAGGTCACCGCCTCGGGCATAGCGTCGTCGGGGAGGAAGTCCGCAGGTATCTGCATCATATCCTCTTCGATGACCTTGGTCTGACCCACCTCTTGAGTGAGCGTGCCGTCAACGGGTATCTGACGTGTGCGTGTGAGAGTGCAGGTCACGCAGTCGAGGCGTATCTGCGGGACCTCTCCCCACCAGTAGCCGAAAAGCAGCTCGCCGGCAGGAGTTATGTAGTCCATTATGTCAGCGGGGACGTCCCAGGTGATACGACCGTAAGCTCCCTCAGTATCCTGAGCGAAGTTCTCGGACTGATACCAGCCGGGGTCAGTAACGGCAGGGCAGTCTCCGTTGACGGAGATACCGCAGCCGCCCTTGTAAGTGCCTATATTCGAGCCGTCGGTGGAGTAGACCTCGAACGAGAACGAAGAGATGACGTCGCCCTCCTCGATGAAGTCAGCGAGCGGGAGCTTGATAGTATTGCTGCCCTCTTCGCGCTGGATTATCTTATCGACAGTGACCTGAGTGCCTATCTGTGCAGTTACCGTCTCTGTGGGACTAACGTGATCCGTGGTCGTCACCTCCGTAGCTTCTTCAGAAGTATTATCCTCCGCGGGAGCGTTCTCCACGTCGGAGGGAACGGCAGTATCGGCAGAACTTTCAGAGCCTGAGTCCTGTGAGCTTCCGTTCCTGCTGCTGCACGCCGAGCCTGACAGCGCGAGCGCGAGCGCAGACGCAAATGCGATCATTTTTTTGTACATTTTATCCATTCCTTTCTATATAAATAATATTGTACCACATTTCCCGAAATATTGCAAGAAAAACCGCGAAACCGCACTTGCGAACAATCTTGAAATAAGTTAAATCAGATGCATCCGAAAACTTTGACAAAGAAAAAACAATTTTTTTCAAATACGTCTTGACTTATCCGCGGGAAAAGAGTATAATTGTAATGTATGGCACAACCTATATACTTTATAATAAATCATGGAGGTTTTTTCAATGAGCAGAGTTTATAACTTCAGCGCAGGACCTGCTGTCCTTCCCGAGGAAGTCCTCAAGGAATGCGCAGAGGAAATGATGGATTACAAGGGCTGCGGAATGTCCGTAATGGAGATGTCCCACCGCTCCAAGGTTTACGACAACATCATCAAGGAAGCAGAGCAGGATCTCCGCGACCTCATGAATATCCCCGACAACTACAAGGTCATCTTCGCACAGGGCGGTGCTTCCCTCGTATTCGCAGGCGTTCCCATGAACCTCATGAAGAACGGCAAGGCTGCATACATAATCACCGGCCAGTGGGCAAAGAAGGCTGCTCAGGAGGCTGAGAAGTACGGCGAGGTCGTAAGAGTAGCTTCCTCCGCTGACAAGACCTTCTCCTATATCCCGGACTGCTCCGACCTCGATATCCCCGAGGACGTTGACTACGTTTACATCTGCGAGAACAACACTATCTACGGCACAAAGTTCTGGGAGCTCCCGAACACAAAGGGCCACGAGCTCGTAGCAGACGTAAGCTCCTGCTTCCTCTCTGAGCCCGTAGACGTAACAAAGTACGGCGTTATCTACGGCGGCGTCCAGAAGAACGTAGGACCCTCCGGCGTGCAGATCATCATCGTCCGCGAGGATCTCATCGCTGACGGCCCCGCACTCAAGATCACTCCCACAATGATGGACTGGAAGATACAGGCTGACAACGAGTCCCTTTACAACACTCCTCCCTGCTACGGCATCTACGTTTGCGGCAAGGTGTTCAAGTGGATCAAGAAGATGGGCGGCCTCGAGGCAATGAAGGCTCACAACGAGAAGAAGGCAAAGATCCTTTACGACTTCCTCGACCAGAGCAAGATGTTCAAGGGCACAGTAGAGCCGAAGGACAGAAGCCTTATGAACGTTCCCTTCATCACAGGCAACGAGGAGCTCGACAAGAAGTTCGTCGCAGAGTCCAAGGCAGCAGGCTTCGAGAACCTCAAGGGTCACAGAACCGTCGGCGGTATGCGTGCTTCCATCTACAACGCAATGCCTATCGAGGGCGTAGAGAAGCTCGTAGAGTTCATGAAGAAGTTTGAAGCAGAGAATTCCTGATTTTGAAAGGTGATAAAAATGTATAATATACAGACATTAAACAAGATCTCCTCTATCGGCACGGATATCTTCGACAAGAGCAAGTACGCAGTTGCAGACGCTCCCGAGAATCCGGACGCAATAATGGTACGCTCCGCTAAGATGCATGACATGGAGTTCGGCAGCAACCTGCTCGCTATCGCGCGTGCAGGCGCCGGCGTCAACAATATCCCCGTTGACCGCTGCGCACAGGAGGGTATCTGCGTGTTCAATACCCCCGGAGCTAACTCCAACGCAGTAAAGGAGCTCGCTATCTGCGCACTTCTTCTCGCTTCGAGAAAGATAACAGAGGCAGCAGCATGGGCCGCTTCCCTGAAGGGCACACCTGACGCTCCCAAGACCGTAGAGGCTGGCAAGTCCAAGTTCGCAGGTCCTGAGATCCTCGGCAAGACCCTCGGTATCATCGGACTCGGCGCTATCGGCGGCAAGATCGCAAACACAGCTATCGCGCTCGGCATGAACGTTATCGGCTACGATCCTTACCTCTCCGTAAACGCAGCTCTCCACCTCGCTCCCTCCGTAAAGATCGTAACAGACATCAACGACATCTATAAGAACAGCGACTACATCACCATTCATATGCCCTACACTGCCGAGACCAAGAACACTATCGACGCAGAGCAGATCGCAATGATGAAGGACGGCGTCCGCCTTATCAATCTCGCCCGCGGAGAGCTCATCAACTCCGAGGCAGTAGTCAAGGCTATCGCAGACGGCAAGGTAGCAAAGTACGTTACAGACTTCGCAGACGACATCGTGCTCGGCGTTGAGAACATCATCGTTCTCCCGCACCTCGGAGCATCTACCCCCGAGAGCGAAGACAACTGTGCAGTTATGGCAGCAAACGAGCTCATCGACTACCTCGAGAACGGCAACATCAAGAACAGCGTGAACCTCCCGAACGCAGCTATGGACGCAGTCGGAACTAAGGTATGCGTTATCCACAAGAACGTTCCCACGCTCATCGCAGCTATGACAAGTGCAGTCGGCAATGCCGGACTCAACATCGAGAACATGGTGAACGCAAGCAAGAAGGACTTCGCTTACACGATGATGGACGTTATCGGCAACGTAACAGACGCTATTGTCAACGAGATCAAGGGCATCGACGGCGTAGTAAGAGTAAGAGTCATCAAGTAATTGATATCACACGGCGGGCAGAAAATGCCCGCCTTTTTTATGACCGGAAAAAGGCACTTCTGTCACCGTATGACAGAAGTGCCTTTTCCTTCTTGACTCGTTATTCTTTATTATTACTTGATACCCCAGATGTTTTCCGCATAGTCGGCGATAGTCCGGTCGGAGCTGAACTTCCCGGCATTGCACATATTGAGCCACTGCTTCCTCGCGAACGCAAGACGGTCAGACTTATAGTCCGCCATGCAGCGGAGCTTGGTCTCGACGTAGCTGCGGAGGTCGCCGAGGAGGTAGTAGTGATCGGGAGCGTGCCAGCTCGCCCCGTCGAGGAGGGAGAGGTAGAGCTCGCGGAAGTCGCCGGAGCCGCCGTCGGAGGTGCTGCCGTCGATGAGCGCGGACACCACCCTGCGTATCATCGGGTCGGAGGAGAAGACCTTCCTGCTGTCGTACTCCGGAACGATCTCTGCGAGGTCCTCGACTCTCGCCCCGAAGATGTAATTGTTCTCCTCGCCGGCTTCCTGAACTATCTCGATGTTCGCGCCGTCGAAGGTCCCGAGGGTCACCGCGCCGTTGAGCATGAGCTTCATATTGCCGGTACCGGACGCCTCCGTGCCGGCAGTGGATATCTGCTCGGAGACATCAGCCGCCGCAACGAGCTTCTCCGCGTAGGAAACGTTGTAATTCTGCACGAAAACGACCCTGAGGAGGTCCTTTGTATCGGGGTCGGAGGAGACTATCCTTCCCACCTCGTTGATGAACTTGATTATCGCCTTCGCACGCCTGTATCCCGGCGCAGACTTCGCCCCGAAGATGAAGGTGGTCGGCGTAACATCGGTGATCGAACCGTCCTTGATACCGTAGTAGAGCCAGAGGATAGAGAAAGCATTGAGCAGCTGACGCTTGTACTCATGCAGACGCTTTATCTGGATATCGAACACCGAATCCGGCGAGATATCGGCACCGTCGTGCTCATTTACGAACTGAGCGAGCTGCACCTTCTTGGCCTGCTTGATGTCGATGAAGCGGCGAAGAACAGCCTCATCGTCCGCATAGACCTCGAGCTTTTTGAGCTGACCGAGGTCAACTAACCACTCATCTGAGCCGAGCAGCTCCGTGATGAGCGCCGACAGCTCCATATTGCACAGTCCGAGCCACCGGCGCTGCGTGATACCGTTGGTCTCGTTGCGGAAGCGCTCCGGATAGAGGCTGAACCAGTCCGCGAGGACGGTGTCCTTGAGTATCTGCGTGTGGATCTCCGCGACGCCGTTGATGTGGCTGGACGCGAAGCACGCCATGTCCGCCATGTGGATAAGGTCGCCCTTGATTATCTTCACGCGTCCGATCTTGTCTTTCTGTACGTCACTCGCATACAGCTCCGCGATGAGCGCCTCATTGATCTGAATGATTATCTCGTAGATCCTCGGCAGTAGCTCCTCCACGAGCCCCGTGTACCACTTTTCGAGAGCCTCCTGCATTACCGTGTGGTTGGTGTAGTTGAAGACCTTCTTAGCTATTTCAAGCGCCTTATCGAACGTATACCCCTCATTGTCCACGAGCTGACGAATGAGCTCGGGAATGGAGATAACGGGGTGAGTGTCGTTGAGCTGAACGGAGATGTAGTCCGCGAGGTTATCGAGAGTCCCGAAGCGAGCCTTGTGTTTTTTGATAATGTCCGTCAATGACGCACAGCTGAAGAAATACTGCTGCTTCAGACGGAGTTTCTTGCCCTCGTTGGTGTCGTCGTTGGGGTAGAGCACGCGCGAGATATCCTCCGCGAAGATCTTCTCCTTGGACGCCTCGAGGTAGTCCTGCCTGTTGAAGGTATCGAAGTCGAACTCCCTGACCGGCTCCGCCTGCCAGAGACGCAGAGTGCCCACATTCTCAGTCTTGCACCCGAAAACGGGCATATCGTAGGGGACCGCCTTCACAGTCTGCCCCGCGTACTCGATTAGCACCGTGTCCTCGTCGCAGCGCACCGACCACGGGTCGCCGTACCTTGTCCAGTCGTCGATGTCCTCCCGCTGGAAGCCGTCCACGATGGACTGCTTGAACAGACCGTATTTATAGCGTATACCGTAGCCGTCGAGGGGCAGCGAGAGTGTCGCCGCCGAGTCGAGGAAGCACGCCGCGAGACGTCCAAGACCGCCGTTTCCGAGAGCGGCGTCCTCGATGACCTCAAGGTCAGCGAGGTCGAGCCCGAGCTCATTGAACGCCGCATTGACCTCATCGTAGATACCGAGGCACAGCAGGTTATTGTAGACCGCCCGCCCCACGAGGAACTCCATAGACAGATACGCCGCGCGGCGCTTGCCGAGGTGCTCCTGCCGGGACTCAGCCCACCGGTCGGAATAAAGCTCCATGACCGTCTCCCCGAGCGCATTGTGGAGCTGCTGCGGGGTCGCGGACCTGATATCCTTAGGCAGCCTTGCCGTAAATTTCTCGATGAAAACCTTCTTGTCCATAAGTTGTCTCCTATCTGTTGAAAAGTTTATTGAGCCTGCGTATCTTCTTGGCGAGCTCAGGCGTGAAATCGCTCTCATGCGTGCGGAACTGCCAGTTGTCGCCGAGGGTAGAGGGCGTATTCATGCGTCCGTCCTTGGGACTGTCGAGGAAGTCCTGTATCTGCGCACACGCCACCTCCGCGACGCTTCCCCAGGCAGCCCTTATCACAGCCTCCGGGATATCGCGCTTTTTCTGCACATTGAGGTACTGCCTCGTGAATTTCAGTGACTTCTTCCCGAGCGTACCCACCCACCCCACGAGCGTCTCGTTGTCGTGGGTACCGGTATACGCGAAGCAGTTGGACGTCGTGAAGTTATGCGGCAGGTGCTCGTTCTCGCCGTCGGAGAACCCGAACTGCAATACCTTCATGCCGGGGTAGCCGCACTTATCGAGCATCTTGCGCACCTCAGGCGTGATGAATCCGAGGTCCTCGGCGATGATATCCAGCCTGCCGAGCTTTTCCTCCGCGAGCCTGAACAGCTCATAGTTCGGACCCTTCTTCCACTCGCCCACAGTGGCGTCCTCGTTCCCGAAGGGGATAGTGTAGTAGCTCTCGAAGCCGCGGAAGTGGTCGATACGCACGATGTCATAGAGCTCGGAAGCCGCCTTTATGCGGTTTATCCACCATTCATATCCGGTCTTTTTGTGGTACTCCCAGTCGTAGAGCGGATTCCCCCAGAGCTGCCCCGTCGGCGAGAAATCGTCCGGCGGACATCCCGCCACGCAGACCGGTCTGCGCTTGCGGTCGAACCAGAAGAGCTTCGGCTGCGCCCACGCCTCAACGCTGTCGAGCGCGCAGTAAATGGGGATATCGCCGATGATCTGTATACCGTTGTCGTTGGCGTATTTTTTGAGTTCGCTCCACTGCCTCGTGAATTCGAACTGGATGAACTTATAGAACCCGATCTCATTCTTGAGTTCTTTTTTCGCCTCATTCACAGCCTTTGGCTTGTGCATAGCGAGGTCGTTCTCCCACTCATACCACGCCTTGCCGCCGTTCTTGGACTTGAGCGCCATGAAGAGCGCATACCCGTCGAGCCAGTCCTTATTATTATCGCAGAAGGCCTTATACTCGGGGACTCTTGCGGGCTTGAAGCGCGAATACGCGATCTTCAGCACCTTGAAGCAGTTCTCGTAGATGAGGGCGTAGTCCACCTTTTCGGGCGAGGTCTGCCAGTCGAAGGACGCGAACTCATGCCTCTCGAGGAGACCGTCCCCCTCGAGTATCTCGAAGTCGATGAAGTAGGGGTTCCCGGCGTTCACGGAGAACGACTGATACGGCGAATCGCCGTAGCTGGTAGGGGAGAGCGGCAGTATCTGCCAGCACTTTGTCCCGGTGCTTTTGAGGAAGTCCACAAAGGCGAAGGCGTGCCTGCCCATTTTGCCTATACCGTACTCAGACGGCAGGCTGGAGATATGCATAAGAATGCAGCTTTTTCGCATTTTATCTGCTCCTTTGCTGTGAATATTTGCCCCATAGCGGGAGATAATACAATAAAAAACGGATCGAGGTACTGATAGAAATGAAGCAATACGAGCGGCTTTTCGCCTTTCTCATGGGATATTTCATATACAGTCTCATTGAAATAATCAACCGCGGCTACACGCACTGGACGATGTCCCTGACAGGGGGCGTCGTCCTCATGCTGCTGTACACCGTCAATTCGCACAGCCGCATGACCCTTATGAAGAGCTGCTTCACCGGAGCGCTGCTCATCACGTCCGTGGAGCTGACCGTAGGGATATTCGACAATCTCATAATGCACTGGAACGTGTGGGATTATTCCGGAATGCCGATGAATTTCCTCGGCCAGATCTGCCCGCTGTTCTCGTGCTACTGGTTCCTTCTGTGTATCCCGGCGTACTTCCTGTGCCGCATGATAAGGCGGAGGCTGAGCCCGCAGTAAAAAAGAATAAGGGCTGTTGAACATCATGCAACAGCCCCATAGCTTTTAGTAGTTCTTGTTTGAATCTGCGTTAAAGAAATTATTGCTGCTTTCGGTGTAATAATCGTTGGGTTCGAGGGACATAAAGTCCTCGTCCTCGATATCGGGGAGTCTCGCACCGCAGCGACCGCAGAACTGGAAGCGCTCGTTGACCTCTGCGTCGCACTTGGGGCAGATCTTGTAGCCTCTGATACCGTTGAGCTCATATCTCATCTTCTTGATCCTTCTGCGGCGTGTGTCGATGTCATCGCAGAGCACCTTGAGAGCAGCTGGATCTTCGTTGGGGTTCTTGTAGTACTTCTTGCCGATATCGGTGAAGATCTCAACTATACGCTCCTCCTCGTAGAGGATCTTTCTTTTGAGGTTATTAGCCTCTGAAACACTTTTTGCCTTATCGGAAGCGCCTTTGGTCACGCCGCCGAGTGTATCGAGAATACCCATTTTTCATCACTCCTGTTGGACAATTTTCTCGTTAAAATACCATATAGATATTATACAGCATACAAGACATTTCTGTCAAGCGTTTTCAAAAACATTTTAAAGATAAGCCGTCTGTTTGTGCAAAACTTATAAATCCGCGATATCATTTTCGGTAAGTTGGATGATACCAGCGTCGGTGAGGACAGCAGACGCCTTATCCGCGTCATCGACTCTCAGCACGAACGAAACAGCTTTGTCCGAGGTACCAGTGAAAGCATAGAGGTACTCGAGGTTGACGTCCTGCTCGCCGAGAGTATCGAGCACGCGGCTGAGCTGACCGGGAGCGTCTGGGATAGAGATAGCGATTATCTCAGTGACCTTCACGGGATAAGCCGCCTCACGCAGCACATCGCAGGTCTTATCGGTGTCATTGGTTATCATGCGGAGTATGCCGAAGTCCTTGGTATCCGCGATAGATAGCGCCCGGACGTTTATCCCGCTCTTTTTTATGAGCTTCATGACGCCGGTGAGCTGATTGGGTTTATTCTCGAGAAAAACAGATATCTGTTTAACGTTTGACATGGTATTCCTCCTTTTGCGCGCAGCCCGTCAGCATAGCGCAGGATATACTGCACCTCGCCGCCGGGCGGAAAGCTCCGGCGGCAGGGGATAATAGTTTGTCAGGGATCAGTCCTTGTCCTCGTACATAACGAGAGCGGAGTAATCTTCGATATACTCATTAACGTGAGTCTGAGCGTCGTGGCACATACCAGCAGCGGTGCTGTACTTGATATCAATGACCTTAACAGAAGAGATGAACTCATTCAGCTCAGTCTCGAATGTAGCGTACTTGTCATATTTTTCCTGAGCGGGCAGGAACTGTGTAGAGAATAATTTTACTTTCATGGTGATACCTCTTTCTGTGTTTTATTATCAAGGCACTTCACGCGCCTTAAAGACTTATTTCTTGGGGAAGTCGATGAGCTTGCGCTTGTCGATGACGCGGACAGCCTTGCCCTCGCTTCTTGTGATGGACTTGGGCGATACAAGGTGTACCTTCGGGTTGATACCGAGCATGAGCTTCATAGCCTCAGCGAGCCTGTGCTCCTGATCCTGCATATCCTTTATCTTGTCGGAGAGCTGATCGGGGTTCATCTCGACGTTTATATCGAGGGTATCGGTGTTGTTCACGCGGTCCACCTCGATGAGGTAGTTCGGCGAATAGCCCTGCTCGATGAGCACGGTCTCGATCTGCGACGGGAACACATTTACGCCGCGGATGATGAGCATATCATCGCTTCTTCCCATGGGCTTAGCCATTTTGATGAGGGTTCTGCCGCACGAGCACTTCTTCCTGCTGAGCACGCAGAGATCGCGTGTCCTGTAGCGGAGCAGCGGGAAAGCCTCCTTGGTGATGCTGGTGAACACGAGCTCGCCCACCTCACCCTCGGGGAGCACCTCTCCGGTATCGGGGTCGATGATCTCAGGGATGAAGTTATCCTCGTTGATGTGCATACCGCTCTGCTCGCAGCACTCAAATGCCACGCCGGGGCCGCTCGACTCAGTGAGACCGTAGATGTCGAACGCCTTAATGCCGAGGGACTGCTCGATAGAGCGTCTCATCTCCTCGGTCCACGGCTCCGCACCGAAGATACCCGCCTTGAGGTCGAGGTCGTCGGGCGTGAGACCCATCTCGCGGACGGTCTCGCCGATGTACGCCGCATAGGAGGGCGTGCAGCAGAGGATAGTGGAGTGCAGATCGCGCATGAACTGTATCTGACGGTCGGTGTTGCCGCTGCTCATGGGGAGCGTCAGGCAGCCCACCTTATGCGAGCCGTCATGCAGACCCATACCGCCGGTGAACAGACCGTAGCCGTATGCGACATGAACGACGTCCTCGTTGGTGCCGCCGGCAGCAGTGATAGCTCTCGCGCAGCACTCAGCCCACATATCGACGTCATTCTGCGTGTAGAAGGCAACGACTCTCTTGCCGGTCGTGCCGCTTGTGGAGTGTATGCGGACGCAGTCGGAGAGCGGCTTTGCGAGCATACCGTAGGGGTAGGTCTCGCGGAGGTCAGCCTTGCTGAGGAAGGGCAGCTTGTGAAGGTCCTCAGTGGACTTGATGTCCTCGGGCTTGACTCCCTTCTCGTCCATCTTGTCGCGGTAGTACTTCACGTTCTCGTAAACGCGCTTTACCTGTGCAGCGAGGCGCTCGTCCTGGAGCTTTTTCATCTCCTCGCGGGGCATACATTCGATGTCCTTGTTCCAATATCTTTCCATTGGACTTCAAACTCCTTTACAGATGTATTATTGTGCTGAAACAATTATGTACTCAATTGAGTCAAAAGGCTCATTCAAGGCTTTTCTTGTGCACCCTGAATGCGTGGGTGAAGAAATCCACAGGCTCGTCTGCGGGGGCGGAACCGAAATTAGTGTGGTTCTGCTGCTTATCCCAGGCGCAGAGAAAAGCGCATTCAGTCTCGGTGAGCTTACCGTCCCGCCGTATCGGCGCGAGGTCATATTCGAGCGTGAACAGCCCCTTGTTCCCGCCGTCCCTGTCGAAGAACAGGTACATCTCGTAGCACAGCGGGGATTTATCCGGCTTCGGGAAGCGTATAACAGCTCCCAGCCACTTGTCATCGTCGGGGTCGCACTGATATACCTTAAAGCTGAAGTCCTCCTCAGTGAAGGGATTCTCCAGGCCCTCATTCCCGCAGATATCGTCGAACATCTTGCATATCATCGACGTATCGTTGTACACTGAAGCAGCGAGATCTATCTCGTCGTCGTAGAAGAACCTCGGCAGCATCTGATGTTCAAGGATATAGAGCGCGTCAGCGACCTTTACGTCCATAAGTCCAGCCTCCTTTGAAGCAGAGTGGTCATGACCCGGGCGCAGCTCACTTAGCCGCCTTGCCGAGCTCGAAAGCCTTCTTGTTGAGTTCGAGGAACTTCGGCGGCACGCACTGCTCGAGCGCATTCTGCCAGAGCTCGTCCGGGAAGTCTGTGAGCGCCGCGAAAACGCCCATGAGCACAACGTTTGAAGCCTTTGCGGTACCAGCCTGTTCAGCGAGCGAGAGCGCGTCCACAGCCACGAGGTCAACGCCCGCATCGCGGAGCTTGCCCTCGAGGTCAGCGGGATACTCCGCCGCACCGGTGACAACAGGCATGGGGTCTATCTGCTGAACGGACGTGATAAGGTGTCCGCCCTTCTTGAGAAACGGCAGGCAGCGCGCAGCCTCGAGCAGCTCGAACGAGATGACCGCGTCAGCCTCACCCTTCTCAATGACCGGCGAATAGACCTTATCGCCGTATTTAACATAAGTAACGACCGAGCCGCCTCGCTGGCTCATACCGTGAACCTCGCTTACCTTAACATCGTAGCCCTGTGCGAGGAGCACATTTCCGAGGAGCCTTGAAGCGAGCAGAGAGCCCTGTCCGCCGACTCCGACTATCATAATAGACTTGGTTTCCATTAATATTCCTCCATATCAGATCAAGCCAAAGGATCATTCCGGCTTGTAAATTATCTCGAGCTCACCGTCCACGAAGCCCATGCCGACGCCCTCGCAGCTCTGGAAAACTCCGCCGTGAGCGCCCTCCTCGATATACCCGCACGCGAGCTCCCTGATGAGCGTTAATGCGAAGTCTCTCCCGGAGTCCTCCTCATCGGCAGTGCTTACGAGGAAGACGTCCTCCTCGGAGCTCCATATCTCGTCGCACGCCCAGTCGCCGCCGTCGTCCTCGCTGAACTTATCCGCCGCGACGAGCTGAACGCTCCATACGGAGTCCTCGCTGCTCTCCTCATAGAGGTTGAAGCAGAAGGCAGCAGCGCTGCCGGGAATATCGGCATTTTCGAGTAGATCATCGAGCCATTGAGAAAAGCTCTCATAGATATCAGCCTGCATAAAAATCTCCTTTTACGAATCACATGAGCATTCCTGTCAAATAATTACGCATTACGAATTATTCAATGGCGCCTATCTTGCACTGTTCCTTGCAGATGCCGCAGCCGACGCACTGAGTGTGGTCGATGACAGCCTTGCCGTCCTTGATAGAGATAGCGGGACATCCGAGCTTCATGCACATCTTGCAGCCCACGCACTTGTCCGCATCTACCTTGAAGGGCGGGTTGTGCTTGACGTACTTAAGGAGCGCACACGGTCTGCGTGAGATGATGACCGAAGCCTCGTCCGCCGCGAGCTCCTCCTTGATAGCAGCCTCACACTCGGCGAGGTGGTACGGGTCAACGACGCGCACGCGCTTGATACCGATAGCCCTGCACAGCTCCTCGAGGTTGACAGCCGCAGCGGGGTCGCCCTTGAGGTTCTTGCCGGTGGTGGGGTTCTGCTGATGACCGGTCATGCCGGTGATGGAGTTATCGAGAATGATAACAGTGGAATTCGAGTTATTGTAAGCGATGTTCACGAGACCCGTCATACCGCTGTGCATGAAGGTCGAATCTCCGATGACAGCAACGGTCTTATGCTCGCTCTCGCTGCCTCTTGCCTTGTTGAAGCCGTGCAGAGCGGAAATTGAAGCGCCCATGCAGATAGTGGTATCAACGGCAGTCAGCGGAGCCGCCGCGCCGAGGGTATAGCAGCCGATATCGCCGGAAACAGTTACCTTCAGCTTGCTGAGACAGTAGAACAGACCCCTGTGCGGGCAGCCTGCACACATAACAGGCGGTCTGTTGGGGATATTCTCGCTGAGCGAAATGAACTCCCTCTTCACGCCGAGCAGCTTCTCCGCGATGACAGCCTGATTGATCTCGCCTATGTATCCGAAGATCTCCTTGCCCTGAACGTTATTCACGCCGATATTGCGGCAGTGCTCCTCGATTATGCCCTCGAGCTCCTCGATGACGTATACCTTCTCATACTTTGCCGCGAAGTCCTGGATGAGCTTGACCGGCATAGGATTTACCATACCGAGCTTGAGCACAGAAGCCTTCTCACCGAGCGCCTCCTTGACGTACTGATAAGCCGCACCGTTGGTGATCACGCCGAACTCCGCCTTATCTGAGATCTCGACCCTGTTGAGCGGGCTTGTCTCAGCGTAAGCGATGAGCTTCTGAGTGCGCTCCTCAACGAAGACGTGTCTGGTCTTAGCGAAGGCGGGCATCATAACGTACTTCTGGGGGTTCTTGGTGTATTCTCTGAGCGCGGGCTCGTTCCTGTCGAGAGCCTCAACGCTGCTCTGCGAGTGAGCCACGCGGGTGGACATTCTCACGATGACGGGAGTATCGAACTCCTCGGAGATCTCGAAAGCTAGCTTGACGAAGTCCTTGCACTCGCCGGAATCAGACGGCTCGAGCATAGGCACCTTAGAAGCTATAGCGTGGTGACGGCTGTCCTGCTCATTCTGGGAGGAATGCATACCCTGATCGTCGGCAACAGCGATGACCATACCCGCATTCACACCCGTATAGGAAGCCGTGTAGAGCGGATCCGCCGCAACGTTGAGCCCGACGTGCTTCATTCCGCAGAAGGACCTCGCCCCCGCGATAGAAGCGCCGAGAGCGGCCTCCATAGCTACCTTCTCATTGGGAGCCCATTCCGCATATATCTCGTCGTATTTAGCGGCTTCCTCGGTGATCTCGGTGGAGGGAGTACCGGGGTAGCTCGAAACGAACTTACATCCCGCCTCATAGAGACCTCTTGCGAATGCCGCATTACCTAACATGAGTTTTTTCATTCTGGATTTTCCTTTCAAATAAAGTTATCTGCCAGCCACCGCGCAACGCCGTCCTCAGTATTAGGCGGCGCGATAAAGTCGGCGGCAGCCCTCACCTCGGGCTTGGCGTTGCCGACCGCTATCCTGACATCTGACTGTGCGAACATCGGCAGGTCGTTGAGATTATCCCCGAAGCACACCACCTCATCGAAGCCGAACATCTCCCTCAGGCAGTCCACCCCGTTGGCCTTGGACGCTCTGTCCGAGAACACCTCGAGATACCATTCCCCGTTGTACACATCAAGGTAGAAGGCGATATCCACGCCTCTTATCCTTTCGAGCTCGCATTTCAGCGGAAAGAGCTCGCTGTGCGGACCCGTGGTAGTGAAGTAGACGGTGCTGCTGTCCGCGTGGTCAGCGAGACGCTCCACCTGCACGAACGGCTTTTCGTACCTGTTCTTCCTTACTTCCGCGAAGCTCCGCATGACCTTGGTGGTTATCTGCGAGTAATAGCAGGTGAGCACGCCCGAGTCTATCCTGTACATGAAGCACCTTATCCCGTGCCTCTCGAAGGCGCCCAGCACCTCTGCCGAAGCCTCCGGCAGGATGAACTCGTTCTTTATGTAGGCTTTCTGCCGGATATCGTAGATACTCACGCCGTTCATGAGCATACACGGCACATTCACCCTCAGCGCGGCAGTTATCGGCACAGCCGAATACACGCTCCTTGCAGTAGCGAACGTGAAGAACATCCCCTTCCCGATGAGGGAATTGATGATGTCCGCGGTACGCTCTGTGACAGCAGGCTCGGGACTGAGCAGGGTGCCGTCGAGGTCGGAGATATAGAGCCTTTTAGCGATGATGCCACCTCCTGATTTCTGCGCACAGTTATTCACGTTACTATTATAACATATCTGTTAAAAAAAGTGAAGAAATAATTTGTTTCGCCGCGCAGATTTGTGCAGTCTCACGAAAATCACCGCTAATAAATGTTTATTATCACCATGCTCCCGCCTCTGGAATACTTGTACCCGGAGCTGAATATACTGTCACAAAGCATTTTTCAAGGAGGCTGCAAATATGGACATAAAACTCATCAGGGAGACCGTCCCCGCCGCGGAATGCATCTATGAGGGCATACAGGAGCAGGGTCTGGAGCTCGACTACATACTCCCGGACTACTACCCGGAGATATTCAGGCTGGTGCGAAGCGAAGCGGTGCCGTCGGTGACCGAATGGTCGGTATCGGGCGACAAGCTGGTCTACGAGCTCCGCTGTGACATACGGATACTCTACAGCGGCGGCGAGGGTACAGAGCTCCAGTGTGTCACCCAGCGCCAGAGCTTCCGCAAGACGGTTGAGCTGGGGAGGCAGAGCAGCGGCGCGACGGTACGCCTCACGCCCAAGTGCGACCACATCAACGTCCGCGCGGTTAACAGCCGCCGGATAGATCTCCGCGGCGCGGTATCGGTGAAGATCTCCGTCACCGGCGAGCACGGGCAGGAGGTCATCTCCGACGCCTCAGGCATGAATATCCAGCTCCGCAGGACGCCAGTCCGCTTTGCGTCGAAGAGCGTGAACGCCGAAAAGACGCTCCGCCTGACCGAGGAGACCGAGCTCTCCGCCGCACAGCCGACCGCTTCTGCAGTAGTCAGCGTGCGGTGCAGCACGCCCGAATGCGAGCGGAAGCTCATCTCCGGCAAGCTGCTCGCGAAGGGCGAGGCGGAGGTCGAGCTGCTCTACACCACCGCAGACGGCGGCGGAGCGGTCGAGCCGATGAGCTTTTCAGTGCCCTACAGCCAGATAATCGACATCGACGGCATAGATGACAGCTTCGACTGCACCGTGACCCCGGAGGTCATCGGCTGCGAGGTCGTCCCCGCCGAGGACAAGAGCGGCGAGAACCGCGTCATGCGCACGGAGCTCGAGCTGCGTCTGGTATGCCGGGCCGTGCGGACGGTCTCCGCGATGATAGGCACGGACGCCTATTCCACGGTATACCCCTGCGAGGTGAACTTCTCCGAGATCTGCGCGGAGCAGCTCCCGGTGGTCTACACAGAGAGCTTCCGCCGGACGATGAAGCTCGCTGAGGGCGACTCCGTCCCGCAGACGGTCTACGCCATGTGGGTGACGCCGAAGAACATCAACACCCGTATCGGCGACGACGGGCGCTCCGTGACGGTCAGCGGTATGCTGAGCTGTTCAATGGCAGCGCGTGACGCCTCGGGAATGCTGACCATGCCGGATAAGGACGAAGCCTTCGAGGAGAATATCCCCCTCGGCGACGACATCACCGGCTGCACAGTCACCGCAGAGGTGATCTCGTCGGAGGTCTCATACAACATAACAGGGGAGGGCGTTCTGGCAGCAAAGGTCGATATATCGGTGAAGATATCGGCACTGAGCTGTACATCTGTCCGCGCCGTGACGGACATCACCGTGGACGACTCCGTGAAGAAGCAGCGCGACGGCGACTACGCAGTGAAGCTGTATTTCGGCGTTGAGAACGAGGAGGTCTGGGACATCGCCAAGCGCTACAGCACCAGTGTCTCGGCGGTCATCGAGGAGAACGAGCTCCCCGGCGAAAGGCTTGGCACGGGCGGTATGCTGCTCATACCCATCGTCACATGACGTCAGAACAGAACATATAAGGAGTTGGATATGGTGAGAGATATTTACAGCGACATCGCCGAGCGCACCGGCGGCGACATATACATAGGCGTGGTAGGACCCGTGCGCACCGGCAAATCGACGTTCATCAAGCGTTTCATGGAATCGCTCGTTATACCGAATATCAGCAGCGGCTCCATGCGCGACCGCGCCCTCGACGAGCTCCCGCAGTCCGCGGCAGGCAAGACCATAATGACGACGGAGCCGAAGTTCATACCCGAGGAGGCAGTAGGTATCAGCCTCGGCGATGGCGCAGAGCTGAGCGTCCGCCTGATCGACTGCGTAGGCTACATCGTCCCGAGCTCTCTTGGCTACATCGAAAACGAGCAGCCGCGCATGGTGATGACCTCATGGTTCGACGAGGAGATACCGTTCAACATGGCAGCGGAGATAGGCACGCAGAAGGTCATCACGGACCACAGCACGATAGGTCTTGTCGTGACGACCGACGGCACCGTGACCGACATTCCCCGTGCTGAGTACGAGGAATGCGAGGAGCGTGTTATCCGCGAGCTTCGCGAGCTCGGCAAGCCGTTCGTTGTGATACTGAACACAACGACCCCCGATTCACCCGAGACCCGTGCCCTCGCGGACACCCTCACAGAGCGCTACGACGCAAAGGTGATACCGGTGAGCGTCATCGACATGAACGAGGAGGATATCCGCGGGATACTGCGCGAGATACTGTATTCCTTCCCGATAAAGGAGATAAATATCCGGATGCCGGGCTGGATAAACACGCTCGGAAAGGGACACTGGCTGAAGGCGTCGATACTGGGCTGTATCCGGGAGGCAGCGAAGGACATCACCCTTGTCCGCGAGGCGAAGACAGCAACGGAAGCGATGTCGGACTGTGAGAACATAGTCCGCGCGGAGATAACGGCGATAGACCTCGGCAAGGGCTCTGTGACGATCACCGCAGAGCTCGACCCGAGCCTGTTCTACCGCATACTCGGCGAAGCGACGGGGATAGAGCTGACGGGCGAGAGCGACCTCATGCCGCTGCTTATGGAGCTGAGCGATATCCGCCGGAAGTATCAGCGGCTGGAGCCTGCGCTGGCGGAGGTCGAAGCGACGGGCTACGGTATCGTCATGCCGGAGCTTGAGGAGCTGTCGCTGGAGGAGCCGAAGATAATCCGGCAGGGCGGAAAGTACGGCGTGAAGCTGAAAGCGTCAGCCCCGTCGATACACCTGATGAAAGCGAACATCAACACGACCGTGAGCCCGATAGTGGGGACAGAGCGGCAGTCGGAGGAGCTTGTGATGTATCTGCTTGACGGCTTTGACGACGACCCGAAGCGTATCTGGGAGAGCAACATATTCGGGAAATCGCTGCACGAGCTTGTGAACGAGGGACTGCACAACAAGCTGTACAAAATGCCTGTAGACGCGCGAATGAAGCTTCAGGAGACGTTGGAACGGGTGATAAACGACGGCTGTTCGGGGCTGATATGCTTTATCCTGTGAGAGGTATCAGGCATTAGGTGTCAGGTGTCAGGACAAAGGGGACGGCGCAGCCAACCGCAGCCCGCCCCCTTTGTCACTTCGTGACATTTTCCCACATTGTAGAGGATCACCCGGCGCCCCTCGTTCGCGGTAAAAGAAAAGCTGTACCGCAAGGTACAGCTTTTGACATTTTATACTTAAGGTCTCGTTTGATGACATTTTCAGCGTCTGAGCGCGCAGAAAAGCCACCCCGCAGGGTGGCTTTTTTCATAATTTCCAATCCTCACACAGCTTATTGATAGCCTCGGTAAGGCGCTTCATATCGGCGTTTGTACGACCGGTCGAATTCTGTATGAGCAGTGCGAGACGGTCAGACGCCGCCGTGAGCTCTGCATAATTGATGTTGAGGTTCGCAGGAATGGACTTCTTCTGGATCACGACGGGCTCCGCGTCGATAGTGACCTCGTTGGCGATGAGGTCGAACTCCGCCCCGCTGTAAGGTGCGTAGACCTCCGCCCCGAATGTATCCCTGAGCTTCTGCGCGAACGCCTCCGCGGAGGCAGTCTCGCCGTGGTTGACGAAGAAGCGCTTCACACCGGAGACCGCGCCCGCCCACTCGAGCAGACCGTTCACATCGGCATGACCGCTGACGCCGGGCAGCTGACGTATCTGCGCCGCCACACGGACAGTCTCACCGAACAGCTTGACGCGCTTCGCACCGTCGATGAGCGCACGACCCAGCGTGTTCACGGCCTGATAGCCGACAAAAAGTATCGTATTTTCGGGACGCCAGAGGTTGTGCTTGAGATGGTGCTTGATACGTCCCGCCTCACACATACCGCTCGCGGATATAATGACCTTCGGACGGAAATCCGAGTTTATCGCACGCGAATCATCGCTGCTCACCGTGCGGATAAGCCCCTCGAACGAGATAGGATTTATCCCGCGCCGCACGAACGACAGCGCCTCCTCATCGTAGCAGCTCTCGCGGTTGTTGATGAAGATGTCGGTCGCCTCGTTCGCGAGCGGACTGTCCACATACACCGGGAAATCCTCGTGCCCGTGAATGAGCTTCTGCTCCTTTATCTGACGCAGGAAGTAGAGCATCTCCTGCGTCCTGCCGACAGCGAACGACGGGATGATGACACTTCCCCCGCGGTCGAATGTGGACTGCAATACCCCGCTGAGTGCGGTGACATAGTCAGTCGGACGGTCGTGGATGCGTGTTCCGTAGGTGGACTCGATGACCACATAATCCGCCTCATCGATGAACTGCGGATCGCGGATGAGCGGCTGATGAACGTTGCCGATATCGCCGGAAAAAACGATCTTGCGGGTCTCACCGTCCTCAGTGAGCGTGATGATTATGCTGGACGACCCGAGCAGATGTCCCGCATCGCGGAAGAGTATCTCGATACCCTCACAGACCGTGTACGGGGTCTCATACTGGTGCGGGACGAACAGCTCGATAGCACCGAGAGCGTCGTCCATGGTGTACAGGGGCTCGTAGTCTGCCTCACCGCGGCGCTGCGCCTTACGGCTGCGCCATTCCGCCTCGAACTCCTGGATGTGGGCGCTGTCGCGGAGCATAACGCTGCAAAGGTTGGCAGTAGCCTCAGTGGAGTGTATCTCTCCGGAGAAACCGCCCGCAAAGAGGAGCGGGAGCATACCGGAGTGGTCGATGTGAGCGTGGGTAAGGAGAACGAAGTCGATATCAGCGGGCGCGACGGGAACGCGGACATTCTCGTAGGTATCCTCGCCCTGTTCCATGCCGAAATCGACGAGGAAGCGCTTGCCGCAGGCTTCGATATAGGTACAGCTTCCGGTGACCTCGTGGGTCGCACCGATAAAAGTCATTTTCATAGTGTAGCCTCCAGTGGTACGAAAAGTACTGAAAATAGTGTTATACAGTTCGTATACGAATATTATAACATATTTCAGCGTAAAAGTCTACATTATTTTATGAATTTTCACCCCAGCTCCCACACTGACGCCTCGACACTTTTTCAACAATGGGATCCCAAAGGGTCGCTAAGCCACCGAAGGCGGTCTAATGCAAAGGGAAAACCTCATTGGGCGCCGTCTCGTTAAAACCACTTCCCACACAAAAAACTATTGCATTCTCAGGAACAATGTGGTATAATGTATGTGTCAGAGCAAAAACCACATACCCCTGAGAAGGAGGCAGCTATGAGCAAGAAGGCAAAGATCATACTCGTAACGGCGATAACCTCATCAGTATTCGCAGCAGGTGCTGCCGCCGCGACTGTCGTGATACTCAAGAAAATGTACGAGAGAACATACATCACGGTCAGCGAATGATAAGCTAATTTTTATAAAAGAAGGTTGAATATAATGGAAATCAAATTCACAAAAGCAGCGACCCTGAAAGCAAAGCCGCAGCCCGGCGACAAGCTCGGATTCGGCCACATCTTCACGGACTATATGCTCCTCATGCCTTATGACGAGGGACAGGGCTGGCACGATCCCGAGATACTGCCCTACGGCAACATCGAGCTCTCCCCGGCAGCAATGTGCCTGCACTACGGTCAGACCGTATTCGAGGGCATGAAGGCATACCGCACCGCAGACGGCAAGGTACAGCTGTTCCGCCCGCTCGAGAACTTCAGGAGACTGAACAAGTCCAATGAGCGTCTCGTTATCCCGGAGCTTCCGGAAGAGCTCGGAATGCAGTGCCTTATGGAGCTTCTCAAGATAGAGAAGGACTGGGTTCCATCCAAGGACGGCGAGTCCCTTTACATCAGACCCTTCATCTTTGCAGTAGACCCGTTCCTCGGCGTTAAGCCCGGTGCACAGTACTACTTCATGATAATCCTTTCGCCCTCCGGCGCATATTATGAGACCGGACTCAACCCCGTAAGCATTTACGTTGAGAGCAAGTATGTCCGCGCAGTAAGAGGCGGTATGGGCTTTGCCAAGACCGGCGGAAACTACGCAGCTTCCCTTATCGGACAGGACGAGGCACACAAGCAGAACTACTCCCAGGTACTCTGGCTCGACGGCGTTGAGCAGAAGTACATCGAGGAAGTAGGCGCAATGAACATCTTCTTCGTTATCGACGGCAAGGTAGTAACACCTATGCTCCAGGGCTCTATCCTCCCGGGCATCACCAGAAAGTCCGCTATCGAGGTATGCAAGTCCAAGGGTATCGAGGTCGAGGAGAGACGCATCGACATCCAGGAGATCGCCGACGCATATGACGCAGGCAAGCTGGACGAGGTATTCGGTACCGGTACAGCAGCAGTTATCTCCCCTGTAGGCCACCTCAAGTGGAACGACAAGGTAATGGAGATAAACGGCAACAAGATCGGCAAGATCTCGCAGATGCTCTATGATACTATGACCGGTATCCAGTGGGGCAAGATCGAGGACACATTCGGCTGGATCGTACCTGTTGAATAAAAAGCGCAATGCATGATTAAAGGGCTGCATCAGCAGCCCTTTTTATTGTATCCACAAAGCCCCCGGCTCTGACCGGGGGCTTTATATACTTTTATTCGTGATAGTATGAATCTATACCGAAATATTCTTCCAGTGTGAGTCCGCTGTCGTGGATAGCGTAGGAGAGGTCTGTTCCTACATAGCGGATATGCCAGGATTCGTACTTATAGCCAGTTATATCCTGCTTGCCCTGCGGATAGCGGAGTATGAACCCGTACTCATGGCAGTGATTTTCGAGCCATATAGCCTCGGGAGTTCCGATAAAGGTGTCGTCTATCTGGTTTACGTCGATAGCAAGACCTGTCTGGTGCTCGGAATGACCCGGACGGGCAGAATATGTATCAGCTGCAGCTTGTCCGTCGCGTGCGCAGTAGTTATCGTATATCTGAGCCTGATAGTCATATGAGCGGAAGCCCGAAGATAAATAGATATTCAGTCCCTCCGCAGCGGCGGCGTTTGCGAGCTTGTTGAACTGAGCCTGACAGGTGGGATCGAGTCCCGGATTGAAGTCAGCAGGAAGGCTGTAGCTCTTGTTTGCGATAAGAGTGCCGTTTATGTAGGTAAGTCCCGGGATATCATACTGCACAGGTGCAGGTCCGTAGTTCGAATCAGAAGATGTATCCGAGGTCTGTGACTGAGTGTCCTGCTGCTGAGTGCTCTGCTGCTGAGCGGGTTCACCCGTGGTATTATCAGCACTGCCTGCAGAAGTATTTTCCTCAGCAGGGGACGAAGTCTCTTCGGTGTCTGTGTCCGCAGAGGTCACTGTCTCGGAGCTGTCAGCAGCTGAGGGAGCTGTGGTATCATCGGCAGCTGTGGTAACATCAGCGTCTGATACATCGGCAGCTGTACCCGTGTCAGAGCCGGAAACAGAAGCCGCAGGCTGATCAGATACCGGAAAGCTTGAAAGCTCGCCCACCGTTCCGCAGGCAGACAGGGAAGCGGCTGCGATCAGCATGAGAGTTATCTTTGATATCCTTTTCATTTTAATCCTCCTTTGCACAGAAGCGGAGATGAGCATATCTTCGCATTTGATGCTTTCAAAAATAGCGGCCGGACATTAACGTCCGGGTGTTGCATTTCGGCATAGATATTTATACTTTGACAGATCTCACGTTACATTTCTATATTAGCACATTCTGTTTAAGCTGTCAATAGCGTTGAAAAATGTTGCCGGATAAATAAAAATGACTGCCAATGGCAGCCATTTTGGGACGCCGCCTCCGGCGTCCCGCGCATTCCACATTACTCCGACAGATCCTCCACGACCTTTTTGAACACAGGAAGATCCTTGTCATAGGTCTTCTGCATATCCTCGAGGTCGCAGTAAGCCAGCTTTTTTGGCGTGCGGACGGCCATATAGAGGTCGTCCGTCACAGCAGACTTGCTGACGCCGATCTTCTCCGCGAAGTCTGTACCCCTGAGGTAGAAAGCGAACTTGCGGACATTCTCGTTGTCGGGGAACTCATCGGACAGATCGGTGAAAATACTCTTCACATCGGCCTTCTGCGTGTAGTCGTCCCCGGCGATTACGATAACAGCGTCCGCGGACTGCATCTCCACGGTGAGCTTGGTGTCCGTACCGTAGCTGTAGTTCTTGTAGGTATTGTCGGAGAGGGGCATATAGTAGACCGAGACCAGTACCTCGCCGTTGCCGTTGAAGTCCTCCGCAAAGCCCTCGAAGTAGGTACGCAGCCCCTCCGCCTCACCGATCTTGTCGTTGTTGCAGACCACCAGCACCACCATATCCGGGCGCGGCTTGGTGACGATACTGTTCACCAGCACCGCCACGACCAGCGCGAAGAACAGCGCGATGACCAGCCACCACTTGTTGTGGTAGACGAAGTTCTTCACCTTCTGCCACGGAGAGAGCCTGACAGCCTCCTCGTGTTCCTCGTGGATGGTCTCGCTCTCCTCGATGAGACCCTGTTTCAGGCGCATGAGCTCCTTTTTCTCCTCGATTATGCGGCGGTCGTACTCCTCCTGACGTTTCCGCTCGCGCTCGGCGTACTCACGCTCGATCTCAGCCTGACGCTCCTGTTCCTCAGCGAGCCGCTGCTCGTTCATCTCGCGGATATTCTGAAAGACGCTTTTGCTGACGTCTATTTTTTCATCGTCCTGCGGGACAGCCGGCTGAGCCTTCTTATTCTTATCCTTCATAAGTCCTCCGAAAAATACAGGACGAACAAACCTGTCCGTCCTGATGAGATTTCTTATTCCTCGTTTTCTTCCTTGGCGGAGCGTCCGCTGTTAGCAGGGATCGGCTTCATTGTCGGGAAGAGGAGCACATCACGGATAGAGGCGCTGTCGGTGAGGAGCATAACGAGTCTGTCGAGACCGAACCCGAGACCGCCCGTCGGGGGCAGACCGTACTCGAGGGCAGTAACGAAGTCCTCGTCCACCTCAGCATTAGCGCCCTGAGCGCGCTTTGCCTCGACCTGCTTGACGAAGCGCTCCTTCTGGTCGATCGGGTCATTGAGCTCGGAGAACGCATTACCCATCTCGCGGCAGTAGATGAAGTACTCGAAGCGCTCTGTGAACGCCGGGTCGGAGGGCTTCCTCTTGGCGAGAGGCGAGTTCTCGACGGGGTAATCATAGATGATAGTAGGCTGAATGAGCTTGTCCTCGACGAAAGCATCGAAGAACGCGATGAGAACGTGTCCCTTGGTAGCAGCGTCCCCCTCATCGACCTCAACGCCCTTAGCCTTAGCGACAGCGCGTGCCTGAGCGTCGTCCGCCCAGTCGTTGTAGTCGACTCCGGCGTACTTCTTTACAGCCTCGATCATGGTGAGACGCTCCCACGGCTTGCCAAGGTCGATCTCAACGCCCTGGTAGTTTATCTTGGCAGTACCGCATACCTTCTCAGCGATAGTGCGGTACATATTCTCGATGAGGTCCATCATGCCGATGTAGTCAGTGTAAGCCTGATACATCTCAACTGACGTAAATTCGGGGTTATGCGAGGTATCCATGCCCTCGTTGCGGAAGATACGTCCCACCTCGTAGACCTTCTCGAAGCCGCCCACGATGAGGCGCTTGAGGTAGAGCTCGGTCTCGATACGGAGGTACATATCCATGTCGAGGGTGTTGTGGTGCGTGATGAACGGACGTGCAGACGCGCCTATTTCGAGAGTATGGAGCACAGGAGTATCCACCTCAGTGTATCCGAGAGCGTCGAGGTAAGCCCTTACCTCACGGATTATCTGGCTGCGCTTCACGAACGTGTCCTTTACGTCAGGATTTACGATGAGGTCAACGTAGCGCTGACGGTATCTCGTATCCTGATCCTTGAGGCCGTGCCACTTCTCGGGCAGCGGGAGGAGAGACTTCGACAGCAGGGAGATCTTCTGCGCATGAATGGAGATCTCGCCCTTGCGTGTCCTGAAAACGAATCCCTCGACGCCGACGATATCGCCGATGTCCCACTTTTTCTTGAATTCCTTGAAAAGGTCAGCGCCGACATCATTGGAGCGTACATAGACCTGAATGCGGTCGCTCGCGTCGCGAACGTCGATGAAGTTCGCCTTGCCCATGTCGCGCCAGCTCATGATACGGCCGGCAATGCGGATGATATTGCCGTTGAGAGCCTCGAGCCCAGCCGCGATCTTTTCCTCGTCGCCGCCGGCAGCCGCGATGACCTCAGCCTCCTGCTTCTCATAGAGAGCCTTGTAGTCAGCCGCATGACCTGTCACGTCGAACTTCGTGACCTGATACGGGTCGAAGCCTCCCTCACGGAGAGCCGCGAGCTTATCGAGCCTGTCCTTCTTGAGAATGTTGATATCCTGTACCTGCTCCTCCTCGGGAGCAGCGGGATTTACCTGATTTTCGCTCATTTTACAACGTCCTTTCGGGGATTACTTGGAGATCTCGAGGACCTCGAAACGGAGCTCGCCGGCGGGAGCCTCAACGATGAAGATATCGCCGACCTTCTTTTTCATAGCAGCCTTGCCGATAGGGGACTCATCGGAGATCTTGCCCTCTCTTACGTTCGCGTGGTTAGTGGAAACGATGGTGAAGGTCTCAACCTTGCCGGTATCTACGCGCTTTATCTTGATAACGGAGCTCATACCGATCTCATCGACCGAAATATCGTCGTCCTCGACTATCTCAGCATTGTCGATAGTCTGCTGGAGCTCAGCGATATGAGCCTCGAGGATAGCCTGTTCGTTCTTAGCCTCATCGTACTCAGCGTTCTCGGAGAGGTCTCCGTAGGAACGAGCGACCTTGAGTCTCTCAGCGACTTCCTTACGCTGATTGATGATAAGGTCATTGAGCTCAGCGACGAGCTTATCATAGCTTTCGCGGGACATTTTTTTAGCAGCCATAGTAATATTCTCCTTAAAAGTGATTATTGAGTTTAAAGCATTATTACTATTATAATATATTCTTGTTGAAATGTCAAGACGTAGGACAGTTGCATTTTTATGATGATTGTGGTATAATAGTCTGGACAAGGAAAACTATCCCGAACGGAGGCGCATGAAAATGCTTTTAGCAGTAGACATCGGCAACACCAACATAGTATTCGGCTGCGTGGACGACGCCGGAAATATCGCCCTTTTCGAGCGTATTTCCACGAACCACAACGCCACAGCCGCGGAGTACGCCGTGCTGATACGCAATATCCTCATTATGAACGACTTCTCACTCACCGACATCGGCGACGCGATAATCTCATCGGTAGTACCCTCGGTGGTGAACACCGTCCGCGAGTCGATACGCAAGCTGTTCGGCGTAGACCCGATGATAGCGGGGCCCGGCGTGAAGACGGGGCTGAATATCCTCATCGACAACCCCAAGCAGCTCGGCAGCGATCAGGCGGTGGACGCAGTCGCCGCGATAAACCAGTACCCTGTGCCGCTGATAATCATAGACATGGGCACAGCGACGACTGTATCGGTGGTAGACCGCAATAAGAACTACATCGGCGGACTCATCATGACCGGCATGGGAGTGGCAACGGACGCCCTTATCACGCGCACCGCGCAGCTCCCGAAGATAAACTTTGAAGCGCCGGAGAACATCATCGGCACGAACACGATCGACTGCATGAAGAGCGGAATGCTGTATTCCAACGCCTGTGCGCTCGACGGGATAATAGACCGTATCGAGGAGCAGATAGGGGAGCAGTGTACAGTAGTTGCGACAGGCGGACTGGCGGAGCTCGTAGTACCGCTGTGCCGCAAGGACATCAACCTTGACAGCGATCTGCTGATAAAGGGCTTGTGGATAATCTACAAAAAGAACAAGAAATGAGAAAAAGTCCCCGCCTCGGGGACTTTTTTACATCGCGTACAGACCATTTCAGCAAAGGGATCCCAAAGGGTACCTGTACCCTATGGCGGAGTCCAGAGGCAGCGCCTCTGGTCGCTTCGCTTTAGTTTTAAGGCGAAGCGAAACTATCTGAAAGGCGCTCCGCAAGAGGTGAATTTTCAAACAGTCCGGTGGACTGTTTGAAAAGAGGAGACGCCCTGCAAGAGAGGGCGTCTCCTTCTACCGCATCGCAATATTTTCCCTGCGACCTTATGGTCGCACGGCAGGGGCACGTCAATTTCCCCGGGCGCCGGGACGGCGCCCCTACAAAACCGAATGCCGACGCCGCGATACACACACCTGCCACCTAAGGTCTGACACCTGAAACCTAAACTTCACACTCCGCGAGCGCATCAGTGAACTCACGGTACATATACAGCGAACCGAGCGTGATGAGCGGGATACCGTGCCCCTTCGCGAACTCAAATGCCTCACGCACACCCTCACGCAGGTCTGTGAACGCCTCAGCAGGGATACCCGCCTCCACGAACGTCCCCGCAAGTATCTTCGGGTCGAGCGAGCGCGGATTATCGGGCTTGACGGCGAAAACGCGCTCTGTGAGCCCGCCGAGCAGACCGGCATACAGCCCGTACTCCTTGTCCGCCATGACGCCGATGAGCAGCGCGGCGTTAGTCTCGCCGAAATACCGCTGTATCGTCTGTGCCGCGTGACGTATACCGTCGGGATTGTGCGCCCCGTCATAGACCACGCACGGCTCAGTGCGGAGCACCTCGAAACGCCCGTGCCACCTCGCCCCTGCGAGACCGTCCCTGACCGCCGCATCGGGGATATCGAGACCCTCCCCGCGCAGGATATCAATGCACGCAAGCACGTTGAGCGCATTGATGTACTGATATGTTCCGAGCATGGGGACCCTGAGTTCCTGCCCGCGGTAAACGAAGCTGATACCGTCGAGCGAGGACTCCCCGACGTCCCACGACATCTGCGAATAGTCCGGAGTATAGAGCTTTGCGGAGCGTTCGCGCGCCACGACCGAAACGACCTCGAGGGCAGTTTCGCTCTCTCCGCCGAAGAATACCGGACGCCCCTCCTTGATTATCCCTGCCTTGTGAGCGGCGATCTCCGCGATAGTATCGCCGAGGAACGCCTGATGATCGCTCTGCACGTTCGTTATTACCGAGAGGAGCGGTGCGCTGACGATATTGGTGGAATCGCTGTCCCCGCCCATACCGCATTCGATCATAGCGAGGTCGCAGCCCTCCTGCCTGAACAGTTCATAAGCCGCAGCAGTCAGCACCTCGAACTCCGTGGGCTTTTCGTCCATTCCCTCAATAAAAGTATTCACATAGGAAATGATCTCCGCGAACCTCTCCTTCGGGATACACTCCCCGCCGATACGGAACCCATCCGTGACGTCCGTGATAGCAGGGGAGGAGAACCACCCCACCTTATAGCCTGCCTCACCGAGCACAGCCCCGAGCATAGCCCCGAAGGACCCCTTGCCGTTAGTGCCTGCGATATGTATCACCTTCAGGCTGTCCTGCGGGTCACCGAGCAGGCGCGCGAGCTCAGTGATTCGCCCGAGCCCGAGGATGCTTCCCCGCGCGGCAGCCTCATTCAGACAGCCGAGAGCCTCTTCGTAATTCATTTTCTCGTCACCTTCTCCAGCTGAGCCGAGAATCCCTTGTTCTTCAGCAGCAGATAAATGATATAGGACTCGACGATACCCACGCAGATATAGAGCGGAACACGCAGCAGCAGCACCTGATACGGCGTGTGGAAGTATAGCTTCAGTCCTATGGACTTCACTATCATCGAGCCGATGATATGCGCCGGCAGAACGCACGCAGCCACCCCGAAAACGCTCCTGCTCTTAACGAACCCGTGCGAGACCATACCCGCAACGAATCCGATGAGCGCCGCGCCGATAGTGATAATGGGGTTTATCGAGTACCCGACTATCAGACAGCCGATGATGTCCGCGCCCGCGCCGACAGCCGCTCCTACTAACGGCCCGAAGAATATCCCTGCCATGAGCAGCGGGAGATTCTCGAGGCTTACGCGGATACTGTCCCCGATGTTGAATGCGAGCAGCTTGCCGAGCACAATGCTCATCGCGATGAGCAGCGCCGAGATGACGAGCACCGAAGTGGTGCCGAACAACCCGACAGAGCCCCTGCGTGCAGTATTTTTGTTTGTCTGTGACATAAAAATAACCTCCTTTTCCACATCATACGACAAGAAAAGGAGGTCTTCTTTTTTGTCCTATGAAGCGGGATGCAAAATGCGAACCGCGGGACAAAAGCCCCTTCGTCTGACCGACAACTCCCCGTTCGGTCAGCACTTCACGAACGCATTTTTACTCTTCAGCAGAATCAATTATACACCGCCCGCAGCGATTTGTCAATAGCTTTTGCGCAGATGTTTTTCAGCGGTGTTTTTTTGTCTTGGTGAGCTCATAGCTCATCCCGAGCAGCGGTACGACAGTCTCCGCAGGGACCGACCCGTCGAGCAGCACGGTTATCCAGTAGTTCTTGTTCATGTGATACCCTGGTAGCACGCCCTCCTGCAAGAGCACAGACCCCAGCATGAGCGGGTCGCACTTGAGGTCAGCGATGTCGATGAGCTCATCGCCCTCCAGCCCGAGACGGCTCCTCCTGACGCGCATGAACACCGCGAACCACTTGCGGTTGCTCCTGTGCCGGAAGGCGCCCGCATAGGGGTCGCTCTCCCAGAGGTATTCCGGGTCAGCGCCGTACTCAGAGCGTATCAGCTCCGTGAACTGCGCGAGCGTCATGCCGCCCACGGCTCAGAGCTCCGAGTGGAAGGTACGCGAGATGACGTCGTCCTGCTGTTCCTTGGTGAGCTTTACGAAGTTCACCGCATAGCCGGACACACGCACGGTGAGCTGAGGGTACTTCTCAGGGTGAGCCTGAGCGTCGAGGAGGGTCTCACGGGTGAAAACGTTCACGTTGAGGTGATGACCGCCCTTTTCGACATACCCGTCGAGCAGCTCGATGAGATTATCTACCTGTTTCTGATTATCCATGATGATTCCTCCCTGTTTTGTGTAAGGGCTGATGCCCACATCAGCCCGTTTAGGTTTATGTTTTTTTTAAATCGTGAGCGCAAGCGAACACATTAATTACGCATTACGCATTAATGATCGTCGTCCTCGGGTTCAAGCTCAGTCGGCTGGCAGCACGCACCCTTAATGCCGGAGCAGTCGGTGCTCTTCACGGTCTCCACGGAGCCCCCTCCGCCCTCACCCGAGGTGATATTTATGTGACCCGTCCCGCCGGACATGAGCTGATCTATGAGGTCAGCGAGCTCCTCCGGGGACTGCGCCTGAGGTTTTATATCAGACATCGTTCTCCTCCGCAGCTATCTTGTCGAGGTCGAGGTCGCCCACGAAGACGTCCATGTTCTTGCCGAGGGCGTCAGGGATTATCGAGAACGTGTTGGAGATACCGTCCTGTGCGTACCTGAAGGGCAGCTTAGCCACCGACGAAAGCGAAGCAACAGCGCCGTGGGTATCCCTTCCGTGCATGGGGTTAGCGCCCGGAGCGAGCGGGACGCCCTGTTTTCTGCCGTCTGGTGTATTTCCGGTCTTCTTGCCGTAAACTACGTTCGACGTGATAGTGAGTATTGACATCGTAGGCACGCCGTCGCGGTAGGTGTGGTGCTTCCTGACGCAGTTCATGAACTGTCTTACGACCGTTACCGCGAGCTGATCCACGCGGTCGTCGTTGTTGCCGTACTTCGGGAAATCCCCCTCGATCTCGTAATCGACAACGACGTCCTTCGCCACGCCTGTGACGTTCCCCGCCTTGTCCTTGATCTCGATATCGCGGCGCACAGGCTTTACCTTCGCGTACTTGATAGCCGAGAGCGAATCCGCAACGACCGAGAGCCCCGCGATACCTGTCGCGAAATAGCGCTTTACGTCCCTGTCGTGGAGTGCCATCTGAAGCCTCTCGTAGCTGTATTTATCGTGCATATAGTGGATGACGTTGAGGGTATTGACATACAGCCCCGCGAGCCATTCCATCATATCCATGTACTTCTCCCACACATCGTCGAAGTCGAGATACTCGCCCTCAACTGGTCTGTACTTAGGACCAACCTGCAATCCGAGGCGCTCGTCCACACCGCCGTTTATGGCGTAGAGCAGGCACTTCGCGAGGTTCGCCCTCGCGCCGAAGAACTGCATCTCCTTGCCGACTCTCATGGAGGAAACGCAGCACGCGATAGCGTAGTCATCGCCGTGAACTACCCTCATCATGTCGTCGTTCTCGTACTGTATCGAGGAGGTCTTTATGGACATCTTCGCGCAGTACTCCTTGAACTTTCTCGGCAGCTTCGTGGACCAGAGCACGGTCATGTTGGGCTCGGGCGCAGTACCGAGGTTCTCGAGGGTATGCAGATAGCGGAAGCTGTTCTTGGTAACGAGGTGATGTCCGTCAACTCCCACGCCGCCGATAGACTCGGTTATCCACGTCGGGTCGCCGGAGAAGAGCTCGTTGTACTCGGGAGTACGCGCGAACTTGACGATACGCAGCTTCATGATGAAGTGGTCGATGAGCTCCTGAGCCTGCTGCTCGGTGAGAACACCGCGGTCGAGGTCGCGTTGTATATAGATATCGAGGAAGGTCGATGTGCGTCCGAGGGACATCGCTGCGCCGTTCTGCTCCTTGACAGCCGCGAGGTAGCCGAAGTACAGCCACTGAACGGCTTCCTTGGCGTTGGCGGCGGGCTTGGAGATATCGAGCCCGTAGATGTCGCCGAGCTTCTTGAGATCCTGCAAAGCCCTTACCTGCTCGGAGAGCTCCTCGCGCAGACGGATATTCTTGGAGGTCATTCTCACGAGGGAATTGGCGATCTGCTGCTGCTTGTCCGCGATGAGGTGGTCGGTGCCGTAGAGCGCGACGCGCCTGTAGTCGCCGATGATACGACCTCTGCCGTAGGCGTCGGGGAGACCTGTGAGTATCGCGGAATGCCGCGCGAGCCTCATCTCAGGGGTATAAGCATCGAAGACGCCCTGATTGTGGGTCTTGCGGTACTTCGTGAAAATATCCACTACCTCCTGATCGACCTCATATCCGTATTCGCGGCACGCCTGCTGAGCCATACGGATACCTCCGAAGGGCTGGAGGGCACGCTTGAAGGGCTTGTCCGTCTGGAGACCGACTATCTGTTCGAGGTCCTTGTTGAGGTATCCCGCCCCGTGGGAGGTGATAGTGGAGATTATCTTTGTGTCCATGTCGAGGACGCCGCCCTTCTCACGCTCCTGACGTGTAAGGTCCATGACCTGCTCCCAGAGCTTGACGGTAGCCTCAGTCGGCGGCGCGAGGAAGCTCTCATCGCCCTTATAGGGCGTGTAGTTCTTCTGGATAAAGTCGCGGACGTTGACTGACGTGCCGCTCCACCTGCCGGGAGTGAAGCCTTCCCATTCCTTACGAAGATCTGCTGACATAAACAAGGACTCCTTTACAAATAGAATTCATGTCTTATTTTTTCCTGCCTTTTCTGGCGGGAGGTTTTCTGACTGTTTTCGGCACCGCCGGACTCTTCTCAGCCGCAGGCTCAGGGGAGGGGATGCCGAGCTTTTTCTCGCGGCTCTCGAGCTCCTCGAAGCAGAGCTTGTAGACAGTCGCCGCGAGCGGCACGCCCACCAGCATACCGAGCACCCCGAACAGTCCGCCGCCGACCGTAACAGCCGCGATGACCCATATCCCGGGCAGCCCGACCGACGAGCCGACCACCTTGGGGTAGATGATATTAGTTTCGAACTGCTGCAAGATTATGAGGAAGATCAGGAAGACCAGCGCCTTTGCGGGGTCGACCGTGAAGATTATGAACGCACTGACCGCAGCCCCGACCAGTCCGCCGACAACAGGTATCAGCGCGGTCACGCCGACGATAGTGCCGGACATAGCCGCATAGGGCAGTCTCAGCGCCCATGAGCCCACGAAGCAGAGCGAGCCGAGTATGATAGCCTCGATGAACTGTCCCACGAAGAAGCTGGTGAAGGTCTCGTGAGCGCAGCTGAGGAAGTGGTTGACCTTATTATTGACCCTCTCGCTGAAGATCACCTTCTGTATGCGCTTTGCGTCCGCGGAGAGCTTATCCTTGCGGAGCAGGACATAAACGGCGAAGATAAGCGCGAGCACGAAGCTCGTAACGGTCGAAGTAACAGCCCCGATGACCGAGATAGCGGAGCTGAGCAGACCGTAAGCGCCGTTGAAGACGTTCTGGATAACGGAGTTCCAGTCGATGGACTTCCATTCGATCTCCATGTTGCTGAGGTACTGCTCGACCTGCGGGTACTCGACGAGCTTTTCGGAGGCGAATCCGCGGATGCTCTGGTAGGCAGCGGGAATGCCCTCGTAGATGAGCTTGCCGGCAGTGATTATCTCAGGGACAACGATCTTGAGGACGAGCGTGATGACGGCAGCGGTGATGCCGAACGCGAGCACGAGGCACACCGGACGCCGCGAGTAGGAGAGGAAGCCGGAGGTGGCTTTAGGGAAGTAGAGCTTCTCGAAGCGCACCATAATGATATTGAAGATATAGGCGATGATACAGCCGATGATGAGCGGAGCGGCAGCAGAGCCGACCGCGGAGAGGAAATGTGTTATCGCCGGGAAATTCTGAACGATGAAGCAGACCGCGACGGCGAGCAGCGCGACGGTCACAGCGCTTTTGAGTTCCTTTTTATCCATGACTGAGTGAGCACCCTCCGGTAGCAAAATGATCTGTCAGACAGCGGACGGGAAAAGAGCGGTGTCCGCCACAATATAATTATATAACATAAGTGAAAGGAAGTCACGCGATATAATGTTAATTTTTCGTAAATTTGTTACCACGCACAAACACCGATTCCACACATTCTCCCTGACCGCACCCATTCATAGGGGACGCCTCGCAAGAGAAGGCGTCCCCTTGCTGCCGCGTCTCAAAATCATTCCTGCGACCGGTGACGGCTGCACGCAGCGTCCCACGATTTGCGCAGCATCTGTCTACACCCTGCCACCTGATCCCCGCCGTCTGACACCTGACCCCTGACCCCTGGCACCAGCCCTGTTAGTCACAATGAACATATTCCCTCTCCACAACTGTACAAAATACATAAATCGCGCAAAAACTGGTTGAAATGTTGTGTGCGCTGTGATATAATTTGCGTAGATGTACATTGTTCCGGAGGTGAGTAGACATGGACGAAAAAAGAATGAGGATCCTCAACAAGCTGTTTGAAGCATTTGAGATAGTTGCCGAGGGCAATTATGTCTATCTTTGTGACATGAAGCACGACTACTCACGCTGGTCACGCAGCGCGGTGGACTACTTCGGACTGCCCGACATCTACATGACCGGCGCAGGGGAGATATGGGAACAGCATATCCACCCGGACGACCGTGAGCACTACCGCACCAGTATCGTCAACATCTTCAACGGAGAGGACTCCGGACACGATATGCAGTACCGCGCCCTCGCCGCCGACGGCAGCTACGTTGTCTGCACCTGCAAGGGCGTCGTGATAAAGGACGCGGACGGCAAGCCTGAGTACTTTGCCGGCTCGATAAAGAACCACGGCTCTATGAGCTACATCGACAACGTAACAGGGCTCCGCAGCCTCTACGGCTTCTTCGACGACCTCAAGTCGCTCTACTTCAAGAAGACCGAGTGTACCGCAATGGTAGTAGGCATCAGCGGATTTTCGATACTTAACGACATCTACGGCTACAGCTTCGGAAATATGATCCTCCAGAAATTCGCGAACCTCATACACGGCACGTTCTCGGAGTTCGGCTGGGTCTACCGCATGGACGGAACGAAATTCGCCGTCATCAGCCGCAGCCTTACCACCGACGACCTCGTCACGATGTACAACAATATCCGCGAGAGAGTCTCCCACGGCTTCTTTGTTGACGACGAGCGCATGAGCCTGTCGCTCAATGCAGGCGTCGCAGTCGTGGACGACTTCGAGATAAACAGCGAGACTATCTACTCCTGCCTTAAAAACGCCTATTACGAGTCCCGCAACCGCAGGCTCGGCGAGGCAGTTGTATTCGAGAATACGATAAGCGGCGACAACAAGAAGCTCATCGAGAAGATAAACAAGATCCGCAACTGCATCTTTGAGGACTGCCGGGGCTTTTACCTCTGCTACCAGCCGATAGTTGACTCCCAGACCGAGGAGCTGCGCGGCGTGGAGGCGCTCCTCCGCTGGAAGGACGACGAATACGGCACGGTCCCGCCGATACAGTACGTTCCCGTGCTTGAGCAGGACGCTATCTTCCCCGAGCTCGGCCGCTGGATACTCCGCCGGGCAATGGAGGACGGCAAGCTGTTCGTCGCCAAGAATCCGGACTTCCTCATGCACGTCAACGTCTCCTACGCCCAGCTGAAGCGCAGCGACTTCGTAGCGGACGTCTTCAGGATACTTGCCGAGACCGGCTACCGCGCGGAGAATCTCTGCATCGAGATAACCGAGCGCTGCCGACTGCTCAACATGGATATGCTGAAGAATATGTTCTGCGTATTGCAGGCAGCGGGCGTGAAGATCGCGCTGGACGACTTCGGCACAGGCTTTGCGTCCATCGGCGTACTCCGCGAGCTGCCTATCGACATCGTAAAGATAGACCGCGAGTTCGTCAAGAACATCGAGACCAGCCTGCCCGACCAGCACACCGTCCGGTTCATCTCCTCGCTGGCAGCGGACTTCTCCGCGGAGGTCTGCGTAGAGGGCGTCGAGACTATCGGGATGTGCGACTGCCTGCGCAAATTCAGCGTCAGCGCATTCCAGGGCTACTACTACTCAATGCCGGTAACGCTTGAAGAACTGATGAAAAAAGACCTCTGACCCAACGTAATACTGCCGGAGGGGCTCCCCTTTGGCAGTATTTTTCACGTTTTAGACAAATCCTGCGAAAAAAATTCTCGCTGAGTGTTGCATTCTCAATAAAAATATGGTATAATCATACTGTTGGAGGTGTGACATGACTGCAAAAGAAGAGTTTATAGCGATATACGAAGCAAACATCAGGCGTGAGGGTGCGGATAAGCTGCTTGATTACCTCAAACGGAGCGATTTTTTCACCGCCCCGAGCAGTACCCGCTTCCACGGCTCCCACGAGGGAGGGCTCGTCCAGCACAGCGTGAACGTCTACCACTGCCTGAAGGACTACCTCTCGCGCCCGCGCACGAAGGAACTCTACGGCATGGACTACTCCGAGGAGACCATCGCCCTCGTCGCGCTGCTGCACGACGTCTGCAAGGTCAACTTCTACACCGTGGACTACCGCAACAAGAAAAACGACGAGACCGGTGTATGGGAAAAGGTCCCGTACTACACCATAAACGACACCCTGCCCTACGGACACGGCGAAAAATCGGTGTATATCCTGTCCGGCTTCTTTTACGGCGACGCAAGGCTGACCCGCGAGGAAGCCTTTGCGATACGCTACCACATGGGCTTTTCCGGCATCGAGGACAAGAACGTCATCGGAAAGGCGCTCGAGATGTATCCGCTCGCGCTCGCGCTGAACGTTGCGGATATGGAGGCTTCCTACTACCTTGAGGGAAGCGAAAAATGAACCTGACCGCCCCGCGCGGTGAATAGATTGGATAAGAAGGAGATATTGACATGAATTGGTACGATAACGCGATAGTTTATCACATTTACCCGCTCGGCTTCTGCGGCGCCCCGAAGTTCAACGACTTCGGCGACGTGGTATACCGTCTGGACAAGGTGCTCGACTGGATCCCCCACTTCAAGGAGATGAACGTCGATGCAGTCTACTTCGGACCCGTATTCGAGTCCGTAGAGCACGGCTACGATACTATCGACTACAAGACGATCGACCGCAGACTCGGCGACAACAACTCATTCCGCTTCATCTGCGACCAGCTCCACGAGAACGGTATCCGCGTTATCCTCGACGGCGTTTTCAACCATGTAGGACGCAGGTTCCCGCAGTTCATGGACATCCAGGAAAAGGGACAGGGCTCCGGCTACTGTGACTGGTTCGCGAACCTCAACTTCGGCGGACAGTCCCCCTGCGGAGATCCCTTCTGGTACGAGGGCTGGAACGGCCACTACAACCTCGTCAAGCTCAATCTGCGCAATGTCGGCGTCTGCGACCACCTCATCGACGCTATCAACTACTGGATCGAGAACTTCCACATCGACGGCATACGCTTTGACGCCGCCGACTGCATAGACTTCGACTTCTTCAAGCGCATACGCAGCTTCTGCAAGGGCAAGCGTCCGGACTTCTGGCTCATGGGCGAGATAATCCACGGCGACTACAACCGCTGGGCGAACCCCGAGATGCTCGACAGCGTAACGAACTATGAGTGCTACAAGGGACTCTACTCCTCTCACAACGACAAGAACTACTTTGAGATAGACTACTCGATAAACCGCCAGTCAGGCGCAAACGGCGGAATCTACCGCGGCATCAACCTCTACAACTTCGTAGACAACCACGACGTGAACCGCCTCGCGAGCACGCTTCACAATCAGGCGCACCTGCCGCTGGTCTACACACTTCTGTACTCCATGCCGGGCATACCATCGATCTACTACGGAAGCGAGTACGGCGTACAGGGACGCAAGGAGAACAACTCCGACGACAACCTCCGCCCCTGCCTGCATCTCCTCGACATGGAGCAGCAGAACACAGGGCTTTACAAGCACATCGTCAAGCTGGGACGTATCTACCGCGCATATCCGGCTCTCCGCACGGGCGAGTATGAGCGTATCAGCATAACCAACCAGCAGCTGCTGTTCAGGAAGGTGCTCGGCGACCAGACAGTATATGTAGCCCTCAACCTTGCGGACTACGAGTACGAGATGAACTTCCAGACCCACCTCCCGGGACTTGTGGACGTCATCGGCGCGAAGCTGATACCGGTCGAGGACGGCAGAGCACACTTCACCATGCCGCCGCTCTCGTCGATGATAATCGTATCCGACGACATCGTTAACAACGTGGACGGATTGGAGAGTGCCCCCGCCGAGACAGGCAGCGACACGGAGATCGTCGTAGGGGCTAAGTACCGCCACTTCAAGGGCAACGAATACGAGGTCATCGCAGTAGCGCGCCACTCCGAGACCATGGAGGAGCTTGTCATCTACAAGGCACTCTACGGCGACGGCGAGGTATGGGCGAGACCGAAGTCGATGTTCATCGGCAAGGCAGGCGACCAGCGCCGGTTCGAGAAGCTGGACTGATGAATAAATGAAGAAAAGCCGTCAATACTATGCACAGGGGACGAATGTACCCCGACGGTGCAGGTATTGACGGCGTTTTGTTATCCGCACGGCAGGACGCAGACTGTGCCGGAGTGCGGAGAAAGGTGGATAATATGAGCCACAAGAAGAACAAGGATCAGACACACGATCACGGTACACATCCGACGAGCGGCGGAACAGAGAACTGCTGTGACAAGAAGGACGAAAAGACGTCCTGCTGACGGCAGCGCATACCCCGCGCAAAAAGGACGCCCCGACCCCGGGACGTCCAATTTTTTACTTATTTGAACTCTTCATCTTGATGAGCTTGTAAACGAATATCTCGATGGACACCAGACCCACCACGCAAGCGCCCGCGATGAGCGCGATAACGCCGACATTGGACTTCTCCTCCGCCTTCTCGGACTTAGCCGCAGCAGCGGTGGTAGTTGTATCGTCTGACTTTTTGGGAGCCTTGGTAGCCTCAGGGTCAACATCGTCCTCATCGTAGGTGGACTTCGTGTTGGACTCCGCCTCGCCGCCGTCATTGACAACGCCCGCGGAAGCGCCGGTGCTGCCGATCTCGATACCGCCGGCTTCCTGCGCAGTGAAGGCAGTCAGCCACGCGAGGGAAGCGTTCCAGTTGATAGTACACTCATTTACGGACCACGCCTCGATGTGGTCGAGGTAGCATTTCTGGGGAGCGATCTCGCCGGGCTTCCAGCCGCAGCCCTTTACCCACGGATCCTCCATACCGGAGTTCGGACCGCCGGACATTACCCCGCACGGAGCCTTCGGGAAGGAATCGTCGATGAGGTTTGCCCAGTAGCGGTGGTGCGGATACTCAACGGAGTGCGTACCGTAGCCCGTAACATAGGAGTAATCCATGGCATTGCGGCCGAGGAGGTAGTCCATACCGCCGATAGCGCCGTCGAGGTACTGATCGTCGTCAGTGAGCAGATAAGCGTAAGCGATAACTATAGCATTGTCCGCAACGACGCTGTTGGAACCCCAGATATAGCCCGTATCGGAGTTGTTGTAGCCGATCTGGCTCTGCGCGTAGGGGAGACCGTAGCCCTGCTCCTCCTCCTTGCCGACGTACTTGTCAGCCGCAGCGACAATGCTCTTTGAGATGCCGCTTGCATCGGAGCTGCTGAACTGATCGGAGTTGAGCGCAGCACTGAGCGTACCGAGCGCCGCAACGTGACCCCAGTCGAAGCTGCCGTAAGCGCCGACCGCCTCGCCGCCGGAGAGCTCAGTCGGCATTTCGAGGAAGAAGTCGGAATCCTTGGCGTCGTCGTAGTAATCGTCGTCGCCGGTGGTGATATAGAGCTCCATAGCCGCCCAGTAGAACTCGTCCTCAACGTCGTCGTCACCGTAGGCGCCGCCGCCCTGTGATTCATCGAGGGGCGCGTACATATCGGGGTGCTCCTTGGCAGCCTCATAGCTGGACTTCGCTGCCTCAAGGCACTTGTCCGCGAAGTCATCGTCGATACCCTCCCAGAGACGAGCCGCCTGAGCCGCACAAGCAACGAAGTTGAGCGTAGCAGCAGTCGTCGGGGGCTTGACGATACGCTTCATATCGTCGTCCGCAGGCGCGATGCCGAGCCCCGTCCACTTTTCGTCGTGCGCTTTATGGTAGAGCATACCCTCATACTTGCCGCTGTCCACGATCATGGAGAACATCCACTCCATCTCCCAGCGTGCCTCGTCGAGGAGGTCAGGGTACTTGTTGGAGTTCTCGGGAATGAACATCGTCCCGTCGGCGTAAGCGTCCTCGAAGCCGTATTTGAGGGCAGTCTCGTACTGATTCTGCATCATCCAGAGAGAGAAGCCGCCGTTCACGACATACTTTCCGTGGTCGCCCGCGTCATACCAGCCGCCGGTGACGTCGATAGTGCCGCTCGAACCGGAATATCCCCATGTCTGCTCGATCTCAGCCATATCCTTGGGGTGACCTGCCGCACGCGCGAGCGCCTTTGTGTCTCCGGAGGTTATGTACTCGCTCTCGATCTCGATACCGCTGCGGTTCTGGTAGAAGTAGTTGAGCGCGTCGTAGAGAAGGCTTGAATAAACCGACGTCCCGCCGATAGTTATAGTCCCGCTGACAGCGCCGTTCTCAGCCTCGATGGTGTACTCACCCGGCTCATCGAAGTCGGAGAAGTCGATGGTATGCACCATATCCTCGGAGTCCTCATCGTAGCCGTAGTACTCAGTTTCGCCCGAATATACGACATTTCCGGAGCTGTCCTTGATATCGAAGCCGAGGTCGTTCTTGTCGCTGCACAGCATGGTAGCGCGCTTAGCCCTGCCCTTGAGGTATCCGACCTGGTTCACGAGGATATCGCTGCGGATATACTCCTCTGCCGCCTGATAGTCGTTCTCGTCGCTGGTGAGGTCGATGAGCGACATATTATCGAACTCGATGACCGTTCCCGCGGGGAAGCAGTCGCCGTTTGTGTACTGACCGTCGCCGCCGAGGTGGAAAGCCCACTCCGCGACGTCCATAGACTGGTTCGCAGTGAATTTGAGAGACACCTTATTGGTCTGGTTCGCACCTATGCTTATGCAGTCCCAGGAACCGCCGAAATCCGGACCGTTATCGGACATATTGTTGTGCCATATCTCTACATCGCCGTCGAGGTTGCCTATCTTGGTGTAGTATTTTCCGGCGTTGGACGCAGTGATCTCGTAGGACACCTCATACTGATGACCTGCAACGATCTTGAGACCCCTGTGGCGGAACTGACAGTCCCAGCGATCCTCACCGCCGCGCGACGCACCGCCGGGGCTGATGATCTCGACCTTGTAGACGCCGTCGGTGAGCTCGAAGCTCATCTCAGCAGGGGAGGACTCGACTATATGCCACGGCAGACCCACACCGTCGTCGAAGTCAGTCTGACCGAGCTGCTGACCGGCGTTGGCATTGAGGACCGCGAGAGGGAGAACGGTCTGAGCGCAGGTACCGGCAGCGACCATAGCAGCCGCGATAACGGAGAGTGATCTTGAGCGGAATTTTCTCTTTTTATCCATGCATGATTACCTCACTTTTGTAATTTTCCAAAGTATAGTTTAAAACTTTTCGAGCTGAAAGTAAAGGGAATCACGGAAAATTTACAATTTAGCGGGACAAAACGACCTTTTAAACAAGGCAGAAAGGCACCTCCCGCGCGATTTTTGTGCGAATATGCCAATGCCGCCCCAAAAGCCACCTTCACCCACCCCTAACGCACATCTTCCAACTCATCTGTAGGGGACGGCGTCCTCGACGCCCCCATTTACATCCGGCGTCCCGCGCCACACGCACAAACCACCCGCAACGTCCTGTAGGGGCGCATTCCGTGCGCCCGCATTTTTTGCGGACAACCGTCCCGCAAATCACGCCACGACCTTGCCAGCGACACCGTAGGTGTTCGCGAAGGAAGGAGACTCACGGCGGGGAGGAGGTGAGGGGAAAAGGATTACCAAAGGGAAAACCGCACGGAGGAGGGGCAGCCGGCATAATATCAGAGCCCCTCCGCCGGGAGGTTGTCCCTTTGGTGCGCGGAGCCCGCGCTGGCGGACACGTTGCCGCTTGCTCCGCTCGCTCACCCTTAACAACGCCCATACTCGCACATCGCATACGGAACACTTTTGCAGGGGCGTCCTTTGGGCGTCCGCGGGAAACGGGATGACCTGCGGGCTGCCAAAGGCAGCCCCTACAAATAATTTCGCACAAAAAAAGACGCCTCCGAACGGAGACGTCTTCATAAACTGCACGATTAAGCTCTCTCGACCTTGCCGGAACGCAGGCATCTGGAGCAAACGTGGATATGACAAGGAGTACCCTTGACGATAGCCTTGATACGCTTTACGTTAGGCTTCCATGTTCTGTTAGTGCGTCTGTGTGAGTGGGACACCTTGATACCGAATGTTACACCCTTACCGCAGATATCACATTTTGCCATTAGGCTGCACCTCCTTATCTGTGATCATAATAATTCTTAAAAATTAAGACAACATGATTATTCTAACACATCTTGAGAAAAAAAGCAAGCCTTTTTTGAAAAAAAGTGAAAAAAATTTTTGCCCGCCCTGAAATTTGATATTTTACTTGAAATATTTAGCACGATGTAGTATAATATAATTTGTATAAGTATAAGTACCCGACGAGAAAGGAACATTATGGATATATACGACGTCTTGTCCTATTTTGCGAGGATAGCAACGCTTCTCCTCGTGATACCGATACACGAGAGCGCCCACGCGCTCATGGCGAAATGGCTCGGCGACGACACCGCAGAGCGTCAGGGACGCATAAGCCTGAACCCGATGGCGCACCTTGACCCGCTCGGCTCGCTGCTGATGATATTCACAGGCTTCGGCTGGGCGAAGCCTGTCCCGGTCAACCCTGTCCGCATGAAGAAATACCGTGCAGGCTTTGCGCTCACAGCGCTCGCCGGACCTGTCTCCAATCTCATCGCAGCCTACCTTGCAGGACTTGCCTACGCGATAATACTCTGCACCCGCTCGGGCATGGAAGCGCTCTACAGCGCGAAGGTGACCCCGCTCCTGTGCGTGATAATACTCCTCCAGTACCTCTTCCAGGTCAACATCGGACTGGCGCTGTTCAACCTCATACCCGTCCCGCCGCTCGACGGCTTCAACGTACTGAGATACTTCACCTCCGACAAGTTCGACCGCTGGTTCTACCAGCACCAGCGCGAGGTCTCGATAGGCTTCTTCGTGTTCATCTTAGTGCTGACCTATATCCCCTCACGCTTCAATCCGCTGTACTACGCCCGCAGCGCGGTCAGCGACCTCCTGTGGAAGACCGTGTCGTGGATACCTAAGGCAAAGTGGGGCTATTGATGGAGCAGATAAACTTCCGGCTCGAGGTCTTCGAGGGACCCCTCGACCTCCTTCTGAGCCTTATCGCGAAGCACAAGCTAAACATCTGCGACATCGAGATCTCGAAGCTGCTCGAGCAGTACCTCCTGTACATCGAGCAGGCACACGAGCAGGATCTCGAGCTGGCAGGCGAATTTCTCGAAATGGCAGCGCGCCTCATTTATATAAAGACCGCCTCACTGCTCCCGCAGCCCGAGGAGGCGGAGCAGATGAAGAAGGAGCTCGAGGGCGCCCTCATCGAGTATTCACTGTGCAAGATAGCCGCCGCGAGCCTCGCGGAGCGCTATTCCGGCGGGGACATCTATGTCCGCCAGCCGATGAAGATAAAGGCAGACATGACCTACTCCCTCGTCCACGAGCCCGAACGCCTTGCGCTTGCATACAGCGCAATAGCGGGAAAAACGCTCCGGCAGGGCGAGCAGAAGCTCCGCATCGAGGGCAAGATAAACTCCGTCGTGAAGCGCAGGATAGTATCGGTGCTCACGAAGGTAGTGCATATCCTCCGCGAGCTGTACGAGACCGGCGAGGTCTACATGGACAAGCTCTACGACGGCGTGACCGACCGCTCGGCGCGGGTCGCGACCTTTCTTGCAGTGCTCGAGCTTACGCGCTCGGGCAGGATAGGGATAAGCGAGGATAATCTGATAGTCTTCTTCAAGGGAAGAAAGGACGGTTCAAGGAAAGCATGGAGATCAAAGAAAAGCTCGGCGCAGTAGAGGCCATCCTCTTCGCGAGCGGCGAGCCGATAGAGATATACCGCCTGTCGCAGGCGAGCGGCATAGACGTGGGCACGCTCCCGTCGATGATAAAGCTGCTGAACGACCGCTACGACGACTGCGGCAGCGGCATCTGCATAAAGAAGCTGGACAGCAGCTACCAGATGTGTACGCGGGAGGAATACGCCCCGCAGATACGCGCAGCCCTCGAGACCAAGCGGAGCACGCCTCTCTCGAACGCCGCAATGGAGGCGCTGACGATAATCGCCTATAATCAGCCCGTTTCAAAGGGCTTTGTAGAGAACGTGCGAGGGATAGACAGCTCATCTGTCATCAACAACCTCGTAGAAAAGGGGCTCGTCGAGGAGGCGGGGCGTCTTGACGTCCCCGGCAAACCGATAGTCTACCGCACCACCGCGGTATTTCTGAGGAGCTTCGGGCTCAGCTCGGTGACAGAGCTCCCGCCGCTTCCGGGCAAGGGCGAGATAACGGAGCTCGACCCGGAGCAGGAGATACCGTTTGTAGAGGACGCGGACATACCCCAAACCTGACGAAAGGAGCGGCAGGAATGATCGTACTGAAAATTCTGCTGTGGATACTTCTTGCCGTTTTAGGGCTGATAGTGCTCGTGCTGATCTTGCCGGTGAGCGCGGAAGCGAGCTACATCGGCGGGAAGCTGAGCTACAAGGTCAAATACTGGTTCATCAACGTCATGGACTCCGGCGGCGGAGGCGTGATGGGTTGGCTGAAAAAGCGAAGAGCCAAGCCGAAAAAGCCGAAGAAGCCAAGGCCGCCGAAGGCAGAGAAGAAGCGAAAGAAAAAGGACGAGCCCGCAGAGCTCCTGCCGGCAGAGCTTCCCCCGGAGGAAGCCCTCCCCGCAGTGCAGGACGACGCGGCAGACCTTCCGGAAGTCTCAGGAGCCGCAGACGCCATTCCCGCGGACGAGCCCGTCACGGACACCGATGACCTCTTCCCCGACGACGGCGAGGACGAAGACACCGGCAAAAAGAAGAAAAAGAAGAAGGACAAGCACTCCTCCTCCGACGATGATGAGGAAGAAAAGAAGCCCCTGAGCGAGAAGATCGAATTCATCGTCGGGATATGGGAGCAGGCGCAGCGCCCGCTGCTGAAGATATTCAAGGGCTTCCACTTCGACGACGTCTTCATCGACTTCATCATCGCAGACGACGACGCCCATAAGTGCGCGCTGTCCTACGGAAAGATGTGCGCCGCGGTCTACAACGGACTGGCGCAGCTGAGCGAGCTCTTCACAGTCCGGCTGAAAACGGTCGATGTGAACGCGGGCTTCGCGCTGGACGACTCCCGCTGGGACGCCGGCGCAAAGCTGAGATTCCGACCCTGCACAGTGGTTATAGCGGGACTCTGGTTCCTGATAACATACATCTTCAAGGTATTCATACCCGACCGGCTGCGCCGCAGAAAAGCGCGTAAAGCCGCAGAAAAATCGAATAAAACAAGCCGAGAGGCAGAAGTGAGGTAATCAATATGAACAACAAGACACCTGTAAGCGACCTTTTAGGTATCTCGATGGAAAAGATAAAGGAAATGGCGGACGTCAACGCAATAATCGGCGACCCGATAAAGCTCGACGACGGCACCACCATAATCCCCGTATCCAAGGTAAGCTACGGTTTTGCATCGGGCGGCTCCGACCTTCCCTCGAAGTACGACAAGGATCTTTTCGGCGGCGGCGCAGGCGCGGGCGTGACGATCAAGCCCGAGGGCTTCCTCGTGATCTCACCGGACGGCACCGCAAAAATGGTCTCCATGGAGGTCTCCACCGACCCGATCAGCACGGCTATCGAGAAGGTGCCGGGCATCATCGACAAGGTCAGCGGCTTTGTAAGCAAGAAGAAGGGCAAGGACGTCCCCGCAGAGGACGCAGGCGTAGTCCTTAACGACTGACAGACATACCTGTCCGCGCGCACGCATACACTAAAATATAGTAAAGTGCGGAGGTGCGCGGAATGAAAAGAACTATCACAGCAGTCATAGCGGCGCTGTTCCTGTTTTTCGCAGGAGCCGAGCCGGTCGAGGTCTACGCGGAGGAAGCCCCGGAGGTATCCGCGAGAGCGGCGGTGCTGATCTCAGCCGACACCGGCGAGGTAATCTTCTCTAAGAACAGCGACACCAAGCTCCCCATGGCGAGCACCACGAAGATAATGACAGTGCTCCTCACCCTTGAGAGCGGCGACCTGTACAGCGAATTCACAGCGGACAGTCAGGCTATCCGCGTGGAAGGCTCATCAATGGGCTTGCAGGAGGGCGACACCGTCACGAAGTACGCCCTGTGCTGCGGGATGCTCCTGCCGTCCGGCAACGACGCCGCTAACGCAGCAGCCGTGCGGGTAGCAGGCAGCATCGAAGCGTTTGTGGACATGATGAACGAAAAAGCCCGCGTCCTCGGACTGTCGCGGACATTTTTCGTCACGCCCTCAGGGCTTGAAGGCAAGGGACACGGCTCCAGCGCATACGACATGGCGCTGCTTGCCCGCGAGGCGCTGAAGCAGCCGGAATTCCGGGAGATCTGCTCCCAGACGAGCATGACGGTCAGCTACGGCTGCCCGCCCTACGTCCGCCGCCTGAGGAACACCAACCGCCTGCTGTCGCTGTACGACGGCGTATACGGCGTAAAAACGGGCTTTACGGACGAAGCCGGACGCTGCCTCGTGTCGGCGTGCGAACGTGACGGCAAGGACCTCATCTGCGTGACGCTCAATGCGCCCGACGACTGGAACGACCACATCGCGCTGTACAGCTACGGCTTCGCGCAGGCAAATATCACAGAGCCGCAGCTCCCGGAGGAGCTCACCATGCCGCTCGTCGGCGCGGACACCGGCTCCGTGCGCCTTGTCACGGACGGCGAGCCCGTCACCGTGACGACAACAGATGCCCTTCCCGGAGACTTCACATACACAGTCATATCCTCCCCGTTCGCATACGCACCCGTAGCTGCGGGGGAGGAGCTCGCGCAGCTCAGCATATCGCTGAACGGCAGGGAGGTACGCCGGATACCGCTCTTTGCGGCGGAGGACATCACAGCAAAAAAAGCTCCCGCGAAAGCGCGCCGGAGCATACTTGATACATTACTATCACGCCTCGGGAGGCTGTTCTCCTGAGCGGAACGGAGAAAAAGTGGAAAAGATTAGGATACAGAAAATGATAGCCGACTGCGGCTACTGCTCCCGCCGCAAGGCAGAGGAGCTCATAACGAAGGGCAGGGTAAAGCTGAACGGTCACCCCGTCAAGCTCGGCGACAAATGCGGCTTCAAGGACCTCCTCACCGTAGACGGCGAGCGCCTTGTGCTGCCGAGAAAGAAGAATTTCATATACATAATGATGAACAAGCCCCGCGGCTACGTCACGACGGTCTCCGACGAGCTCGACAGACGCTGTGTCATGGATCTTCTTGACGGCGTCGAGGAGCGCGTCTACCCAGTAGGACGCCTCGACCGCAACTCCGAGGGACTGCTCCTGTTCACCAACGACGGCGAGTTCGCGAACAGTATAATGCACCCGAGCCGCCACATCACCAAGACCTACCGCGTGACCGTCCGCCCGGACGTCACCGACGACCAGCTCGTGCAGCTCTCGGACGGCGTCATCATCGACGGCAAGAAGACGCTCCCTGCGACGGTCGTCGTGAAGGAGAAGGAGCCGGGCAGGGTAGTCATGCTGATAACTATAAAAGAGGGACGCAACCGCCAGATACGCCGAATGTGCGAGGCAGTGGGACTTGAAGTCGCAAGGCTCCGCCGCATAAGCATCGGGCCCCTGCGTCTGGGAATGCTCAAGCCGGGCACGTTCCGTGAGCTTACCGCCGAGGAGCTGCGTGCGATACGCAACGCTATCGGCAAGGAGAACTGAAATGCTTGAGATACAGGAAAGATCCGGGTCTGAGGGCTATGAGGACATAGTCACCGCAGCGGCAGGACGCGAGGTACACATAACGGAGGCGCTCGACCGCGGCGAGGTGATCGGCTGGATAGCGTATGTCTACGAGCCGGAGCAGACCGTCGTGCTGGGCTGCGACGACGGCGGAGACCTTTTGCTGTGCGACGGACTTGTGCGGTCGGTCATGCTGAAAAGCTGCATGAAGGGCATAAGCCGGGCAGTGTTCGATCTCAGGGACGAGAGCGGCTATGCAGCCCTGCGCCGCCTGAGATTCATACCGCAGGACAGCAATGTCTGCGAGGATCTCGACAGCTTCATGAATGGCTGCGAGAGCTGCAAGAACAAGGAAAGAAAGGAAAGATAAGGCTTGCCGATAAGGATACCATCGGAGCTCCCGGCGTTCAAGACGCTGGGTGAAGAGAACATATTCGTAATGTCAACAGAGCGGGCGGAGCACCAGAATATCCGCCCGATAAAGGTCATTATCATCAACATAATGCCCAAGAAGATAGAGACTGAGAGCCAGCTCATGCGCCTCCTCAGCAACACGCCCCTGCAAGTGGACATCGACCTCCTGCAAATGGCGTCGCACACCTCGAAGAACACCTCCCTCAGCCACCTCGAAGCCTTCTACAAGACCTTCGACGAGGTGAGGGACAAGCGCTACGACGGCATGATAATCACCGGCGCCCCGGTCGAGCTCCTCGACTACGAGCAGGTGGACTACTGGGAGGAGATCACCGAGATAATGGAGTGGTCGAAGACCCACGTTTACTCGTCGCTGTATATCTGCTGGGCAGCGCAGGCGGGACTGTACTACCACTTCGGCGTACCGAAGTACACCCTTGACCGCAAGATGTTCGGCATCTTCCCGCACAAAGCGGAGGTCGAGAACTGCCAGCTCCTGCGCGGCTTCGACGACGTATTCCTCGTGCCGCATTCGCGCAACACCGAGGTCCGCCGCGAGGATATTGAGAAGGTCCCCCAGCTGAAGATACTGACCTCCTCGGAGCTCTCGGGAGTGCACATCGTCGCCAACAAGAACGGCAGACAGTACTTCATCACAGGCCACTCCGAGTACGACCGCGACACCCTCGCGGGAGAGTATTTCCGTGACGTCAACAAAGGTCTGGACATACAGCTCCCCTATAACTATTTCCCGGACGATGACCCCACGAAGACCCCGCTCTTCTCGTGGAGGTGCACAGCCAACCTTATGTTCTCGAACTGGCTGAACTACAGCGTCTACCAGCGCACGCCCTACAACCTCGACGAGCTCGAGGTGCGCAACTGGAACTGGGAGACAAGTCTCTGACGAGGTGATAGAAATGAATGACGTAATGAACAGCAAAGACAAGCACGACGTCTACGACGAGCCCGACTACAGGCAGCCCCCGGACGAGCCCGTCTATTACGACGAGAACAAGTTCACCGATTTCAGCAAGTCGGAGAAGTCCGGCGGAAAGACGCTGTCGGTGATATCGTTCATATTCGGTATCGCGGCGTCGTTCTATATGTTCGGCGGCTTCCTGATCGTGTCGATGATCGGCGCCGGCGTGGGAGCGGTCTTGGGCATCATCGCGCTTGTGCGGAAAAACGCCGGCGCAGGGCTTGCCCTTTCGGGGACGATACTGTCAGTTATCGTACTTATCATGAGCCTCTACGGCTATTTTACCGACGCGCCCTTCTTTGTCAGCAAGGACAGATACAGGGACCGCTCAGAAATGGGTTATTTCGTCTGTCTTCCCGACGAAGCAGACGACGTGACTATAGATGTATAAAAATATGAAGGAGAATTACTGTCATGAGTGAAGAAATCTACATCAACACCGAACCTATCCCGGAGATACCGGAAGAAAACCCCGAGCAGTACAAGAAGGGCTTTGCGATCACCGCGCTGGTGCTCGGAATCCTGAGCGTACTGTGCTGCTGTATCGGCGCAGGCTTTATCCTTGCCCCGCTGGCGCTGATCTTCGGCATCATCTCGCTTGCGAAGAAGCAGGGCGGCAAGGGACTGGCAATAACCGGAATCGTGCTTTCAGCGCTGTCGCTGATATTCTCGATATACGCAGCAGTCCAGTTCTCGAAGTTCATGCCCGACCTCGAGTACTTCGTTGAGAACGACACCGCCATCATCGCAGCATACGAAGAGGACGGCACTATCCCGGACCGCTACGACAAGTACCGCGACTCCAAGTACGACAGCCTGTGGGAGGCTTCCGGCTGCAAGAACTTCGACGAATTCTTCGGCGAGTTCGTAGAGAACTACAAGAAGAACTCCGGCAAGAGCTTCTCGTCATCTTCCTCCAAATCGGACGAAAAAAACAGCTCCTCAGAGTCTGAGGAGCAGAACAAGGACGCTTAAAACGGCGCCATAGCCGGAATGAAGTTCCGGAGCACAAGATAAGCTATAATGATCCCTGTGACCGCAAGCCAGAAGGCGCGGCTCGCGGGGATCAGCTTTTTTCTGCACCCGAACAGAGCGAGCACCCTCTCCAGCCAGAGCAGCAGGAGGAACACGACGATCAGCACGGCGAACAGGTTGTACCTCACCGCCTGAACGATATGTCCCCCGGCGAGGGCGTAGATACAGTGAGTCCCGCCGCACCCGGGGCAGTATATCCCGAGCAGCGCCCGGAACGGACACGGCAGCGGCGCCCCGCGGAAGTGAGCATCATAGAAGTGCAGCCCCGCGATACCGACCGGCACGAGCACGAGCGGCAGCAGGGCGATAATGAGGTCATTGCGTTTGTTTTTCATTTTTCATATCCTTTGTGAGGAGCTCCATGAACTCCCCGGTGGAATAGAGCCCGCTCCGGTTGAAGCGGGACAGCCCGAACAGACAGCCGGGGTCGCGCGTGATGAGGTTTACCCTCTCGCGGCAGGTCAGCGTCATACGGAACCCCAGCTCCCGCAGGACGGGCACGCTCTCCGGACTGACCTCCCCGAACGGGTACGCGAAAACGACCGGAGCATAGCCGAGGTGCGAGTGCAGCTCCGTCTGCATGAGCCCGATATCCGCCCGCAGCGCGAGAGCGTAGTCCTCAGCGTCCTCCCCCGGGACGCGCCCGCAGCCGCGCCGACCGTTGTAAAGGCTGTGCATATCGTAGGTGTGGTCGCCGATCTCGACCCGCCCGGAATCCGCGAGCTCCGCGATATCCTCCCACGTCAGGTAGGAGTAGGCAGGGGAGTGCGGGTCAGCGGCAGCGAGCTTTTCGGTGTAGCTCCCGACGACCGACACCACCGCATACATATCGTACTTCTCGAGCAGCGGGAGCGCCGCCGAGAGGTTATTGTAGAACCCGTCATCGAAGGTGATGAGCACCGGACGCTCCGGCAGCTCATTTTCCCCGAGGGTATACCCGATGAGCTGCTGCGCCGTGACGGACGTGAACCCGTTCTCCGCGAGCCATTTCAGGTCGTCCTCAAGCTGCTCCGGCGTGACGGAGTACTCCCCGGGCTGACCCTCGCGCACCGAGTGATACATTATGACCGGAAGCGGGACGGGCTTGCCGGCGTTTTCCTCTGCCGAGCCGATCATACTGCGTCCGATGAGGAAAAAGACGGCGCAGAGCGAAAATATCACGGCATCGAGTATGAGAAGACGGACGAACCGTCGCAAATTGCAGCATTCGTACATTCTATCAGCTCCCGAAGAATGATATGCCGGAGGAGCCGGAAAAATGTCGGAAACAAATCATCTTCAAGAAGAAATAAACCCGACCGCGCCTGCATATAATAAAGCAGGAGGTGAGACCATGCGTCACAGGAGGAAAAGGGGAGCGCGTGCAGCGAGATTTTGTCTCATGGCAGCGCTGCCGGCAGCCGCAGCTCTCTCAGTGAAGGGAGCCCCGGCGATACGCGCGGCTGTTTCCGCAGGAAACGTCCCCGCAGGGTATACGGAGAGCCTTGTGAGCCAGCCTCACTACGCGAAAAACGGCGAGCCCGACATCGAGGACATACTCGGCGTGCCGGCGATACTATCGGAGGGCTACGGCTGCTTCGAGGAGACCCCGGACACCTCTCCCGAGCTCACCGACCCGCTGCAAATGGTCCCGCAGAATGCAGGAGCCAAGCCCTACCCGACCGAGTGGAGCGCCGGCGGACAGATAGTCCGCACCACCTACGGCACCTACAGCGGTGAGACCTATTTTGACCTCCCCGGCGGCGGACAGGTCAACAACAAGACCACTATCCCCAACGCAGACCTCATGGCGGACATCGGCACAGGACCCGATTTTACCGTCACCGACACCGACGAGCCGCTCGTGCTGATCTACCACACCCACACGACTGAGAGCTTCGAGCCCTTCGTCCGCGACACCTACGACGCGGAGTTCAACTACCGCACCACCGACGACACGAAGAACGTCGTCATGGTCGGCGACGCGATACAGGCGGAGCTCGAATCGCGCGGGATAGGCGTTATCCACGCCCGCGACATACACGACTACCCCTCATACAACGGCTCATACGCACGCAGCCGCGAAACGATAGAGCCCATACTCGAGCAGTACCCGAGCATAAAGGTCGTGCTGGATATCCACCGCGACGCGATATCGGGCGAGGGTGTCGCATACCAGCCCTACATCGAGGTAGGCGGCAAAGAAGCCGCCCAGATAATGATAATATCCGGCTGCGACGACGGCACGCTCGGAATGCCGGATTACATGAAGAATTTCCACTTTGCCTGTGCGCTCCAGCAGAAGATAGAGACGGACACCCCCGGGCTCACCCGCCCGATACTGTTCGACTACCGCCACTACAATCAGGATCTTACGACAGGCAGCCTGCTGATAGAGGTCGGCTCGCACGGAAACACGCTCAGTCAGGTACAGTACTCAGGGCAGCTTTTCGGGTGTTCGCTCGCTGACTTCCTGTGCACCATGAGGGAGGAAAAATGACCGGAAAAAAGAACAGAACCGCAGTCAGGGCGGCGATAGTATATCTGCTGCTGGCTGGCGGTTCATGGATGTTTGCGGATTCATACGCGAAGAGCTACAATCGTCTGACCGGGGAGGGCGCCGCACCTGTCAGCGCAGACGTCACCGGCAGTACCGTTCACGTCGGGATAGCGGGCTCTGACGCAGAGATAGACCTTGGCGGGCTCACGCCTGACAGCAAGCTCTACTGTGCCGCGTACATTTTAGCCCCGGACGAGCTCCGGTTAGCGTGCTACCTGATTGCCGCTGAGAACGGGGTCTGAGTGGACAGTGTGGTAGAAGTCGTTGAGCTCACCGGAATAGATGAGGGTCGCCCCAGGGAACTTGCGGAAGTCGTCGGGGGTATAGAGACAGAAGGGCTTTTCGAGCGGAATGCCGATCTTATCCATAGTATAGGCGACGAACTGGGAGCAGACGAAGCTGGTCTTGCGGTCCCACTCGATGTTGAAATAAACGGCGAGCAGACCGAGAACATTATATGAATAGACATTTCTGTTGTCGTTGAAATGTCTGATTATGCGGTTGTAGAGGTTTTTCTGGGTGCGGGTGACGGGGATGCGGTATATCTCACAGGGGATGAACCCGTACTGACCGAGGGTACCCTTGCCGACGATCTCCTTGTTGAAGGTCGCAGGGAGCGGGAACGGACGGTAGGTGCGGCAGAAGCTGTACATCTCGGAGAGGGTGACATCGCCGGACAGGGATACATGATTGTAGGGCTTTTTAGTGAAGAAACGGAAGAATCTGGCAGGTCTTGTGCCGGTCTGTGCGATGACTATGTAGATGTAATCCTCCAAAAACGATCCCTCCTTCAAAAAATCTGAAATAATTATAGCACAAACACTTGCAAATTTCAAGAGTTTTTGGTATAATAATAACGTTAGAGTGGTGCCGGGGCAGTTAGCGCGGCATAACTCTGACAGAAAAACGCGCCTGTAGCTCAGTGGATAGAGCAGCGGCCTCCGACGCCGTGTGCGCTGGTTCGACTCCAGTCAGGCGTACCAAGTTGAAAGCTACATTTTTAATGCAAAATGCATAAAATGTAGCTTTTTCTTTTGTTAATAACAACGATAGCGTATGTTTTTATACATACGCTATTTTTTATATATTTACATTTTTCGACATTTGTGATATTATCAGCTCCTGAGTAAAATCAGAATATTTTATTAAAGGAGCATTCACTATGAAAAATGAAACATTCACAAACGACGCATGGTACGCAGACTACGTTGCAGTACAGAGATCGCTTACTGACGAAAGGGCGTGGGAGGGGCTTTACTACAATTCCTGCAAATACGTCCGCAATTATGTTTCAAAGAGGTTCAGGTCAGAATTCATGGGAAGCAATACAGTTGACGACGCGCTTGCTGAAACATACGAGCGTTGTTATTTTGACCGTGAATTTTTCAATGGCGGTTGCAGATTCACAACGTGGGTGTGCGCATACGCCAGATATGTAATGCTGAACATGATGAGCAAATCCACACGATACCAGAAGCATATCGACAAGTATCGTACAGAGGATATCGCTGACTGCTATGATTCCCCGCTCTGGCATCTTGAACGAGGTGAGCGTGACCGTTTTATCTGGATGGCTTATGATTCGCTCAACTATTCTCATCAAAGACTGCTTGATTGCTATGTCCTCGATGAGATAACCATTCAGGAGGCAGGAGAGCTTACAGGACTGAATCGTTTTCAGCGAAAAGCTGAACTTGAAATAGCGGTCGATGTACTTAGAAAACGTTTCATTTCCCTGTACAATTCGGAGAATTGAGGCGCGATATGAAGAAGGTCAGAACAGCGGCATATTGTCGCGTCAGCACGCAATATGAAGAACAAGAATCAAGTCTCGAAATACAGATCGCGTATTTTACTGAGAGAATTAACTCGGATCCGCAAATGAAACTTGTTGTTGTTTACGCAGAAAAGGCTTCCGCGCTAAGTATGAGAAATCGTCCCGAATTCAACAGAATGATAAGGGACTGCCGAAAAGGAAAGATCGACCTTATACTTACAAAGTCAATAAGCAGGTTCGGGCGAAATACATTGGAAACGTTAAAATCAGCACGAGAACTCTATGAGCTTGGAGTAAAGGTTGAGTTTGAAAAAGAAAAAATAAACAATTATAATAAGGAGGTCAGAACAGCTATGGAGATCTATGCAGCATTTGCTCAGCAGGAAAGCCAGAGCATGAGCGAGAATATCAAAATGGGAATACGCCGAAAAATGCGGCAGGGAGGTATATGCCTGAATTGTACGAGATTTTTAGGTTACACAAAGGATCCTGATGGCAGATTAGTAATAGTTGAGGACGAGGCTAAAGTAGTTCGCAAAATCTTTGAGCTGTACCTAAATGGCTTCGGAGTCCGCAAAATCAAGAAACACCTCGAAGAAAACGGTATAAAGACAGTCACTGGTAAAAATGAGTGGAGTACTTCGACTATCGACAGAATCCTTTCAAATGAAAAGTATGTTGGAGATGTTCTTATGCAGAAAAGCTTTACTGAAAACTTTTTGACAGGCAAGAGAAAGAAGAACAATGGCGAACTTGATATGTACTTCATAGAAAACGACCATGAGCCTATTATCAGCAGGGAGGTGTTTGAACAAGTCCAGATCAAAAAAGGGAAAAAGTAAGCATTTTCTATTGACAATGCTGATTTGCAGGGTATAATCGGTTGCTTGAAACTTTTTTCTAACCGTGAAAAAATGCGAGCTATAAAAGTATAGAAACCTACCGATCGAATAGGAAAATAAACAAGCTCCACTCAAAAGGATTGCGCTCATATAGAAGTTTTAGTAAAAAACTAGGCTCTGCGAAAAAAACTCTGTAAATTCAAAAACTGTGATAAAAACGATATATGGGAGCGGCTTGAAAATAGCCGCTCCGATTTTTTTACAGTATACAATGGATACTGTAATTTGTCAAGGTCCTTTGGATATCAGCATGCTGGAATGGAGCGCAGCGGAATGGAATCAGGCTGATATCCGTGGCTCAGACGAGCCTGTCGGGATACATGATCTCCAGTTCGCCCAGGACTTTGCCCCAGTTTCGTAGCGGCATAGTCCATTTCTTAGCTATCTCATG
>JAEEGL013398456.1_pt1 | contig 73326 bp, 56 predicted proteins | sample 9134231 | NCBI WGS metagenome assembly JAEEGL01 (sample SAMN16246548, study PRJNA631951) | gut metagenome | biome: gut microbiome; feature: rumen; material: fiber-attached | host: Bos | place: Iran: Karaj | collected 2018-10 | reverse complement strand
TCGATCTCCCGTTTGGATTTTTCGATATTACTGCTGCTCTTTTCCTGTGCATCCAGTTCGATATAGGAATGCAGGAGCTTTACCATGGTCGGAAGATAATAATTCATCAGACGCCGCAGATCCTGGGTCAGCGAAGGTTTCTGCTTCGCACGGTCCACGATCAGACGCACCGACTGCTCCATACGGTCCAGCTTGGCCGTGATCTTTTCGTCAGGAATGTCCTTATTGCAGTCACGGATCTCGGAGATATACATCTCGCCCATGCGGAAGATCTCGCGCTGCTGCTCGGTAAAGCCGTCCTCCACCTTTGCACGCTCTTCCGCTGCCTTTGCGGTATCCAGGTACTGCTGATAGGTGGCGTTGCTGGTGATGAGCGTCTTTTCTCCCTCATCCAGGTGGCCCTGCTTGAACCAGCCCTTTCTGATCATACGCTTCAGGTCTTTACGTATCGCTTTCGCGCTCTTCCCGATAATGGTCGCCAGCGTATCCACATCAATATAGGTGCGGTCCTGCAGAACATTGACATACTTTTCAAAATCGTGCGCCCGGTTGAACGCGCGGTTGGCAGTGATCCCCCCGGCGAGAGCCGCCGTGGCGAGCGTCAGGACAAAGAGCCCCAGCCCCGCATTGAAAAGAAAGGCTACCGGCAGCGTCAGTAAAAGCAGGCCGCCGAAAACATAACCGGCCACCATCCCGAGCAGGTCGAGGATCTTGTGGTTTTCCATATTCTCATACAGGGGCGACTGCTTCCTGGCCTGATTGGACATATAGGGCTGCGCATACGACGGCCGGCCGCCGTTCTGCATCTGCTGCTGCCGTTCCCTGTTGATATTGTGGATCTGCTGATAGGTACGGGTATTCTTCCAGCTGCCTTCATTGGCGGGATTGCGGTAACCGTACTGTCCCTGCTGTACGCCTTTCCCTCCCTGGCCCTGGAAGCTGCCGTTCACGGTACGGCCGATGGTCCCGAAGATATTTTCCAGTTCCCGGCCCACGTCTTCACTCAGACGGCTGTAATCGCCACTGTTGACGGCATTCTGCACAGTGCTCGCTACCTGCGACACACCGTTCTGTAACAATTCTTTCATTTGTCCAGGGTTATAATCCCCAAACGCCATGTGATAAACCTCTGCTCCGTCTGCGGATCCGTCACACATTATAGACAGACCGGCCGGACGGGAATCCCTGCTCCGCCCGTAAATCCCTTCGTGAACAGATCCAAACATACTGCAACAAGCTATATCATAACACATATCCCTTCATCTTTCAAATAGAATTAAGCCTGCGGTCCCCTGAAAAAATGCCCGACGGATCCTGACAATCCGCTTTTCATCGAACTCTTATTCTGCTATACTTTGAGCCATGGAAGACAAAGATCTGAAAGAAAACAGAACAGATACATTCCCGGAAGAGCAGGATACGGCTGCTGACGGGCCGGTGACACTGTCCGCAGACGGGGAGACCAAAACGGATGAAGCGCAGACCGCTGCGGCCGGTGCAGGCGCCCGGGAGCAGGAAGACAGCGCGACCGCTGAAGCCTCCTCTGAAACGGCCGGAAGAGACCGGAAGAAAAAGGCTTCCGGCATAAACCCGGACACGGAAGATGATGCGGATGAAGACAGGGAAGATGAAGCGGACGGGGACTCCGATGAAAGCAGCGGAGACTTCGCAGATACCGTAGAAAAAAAGCTGCGTAAGCACACGGCTCTCCCGTATGTGATCATCATCCCTTCGTATCTGCTGGCCGCGGCTGCCCTGCTCGTATGCATCCTGTCGGTACTGAATTCGCGTCCCGCCCCTTCCCGGGGACGCTATACGGAAAAGGCCGTGAGCGGCACGGATAAGGAACTGGCGGAAAAAACAAAGATCGCTGCGGGGCAGGCCGCACAGGCCCGGAGTGATGCCGAGCGCAGCCGCGTCGTCCGCGACCGCCTTGTGGATCCCTCGGAATGCGAAGACGTGACGATCTATATCTATATGAACGGTTCGGATCTGGAAAGCTGGTACGGTTTCGGCAGCGAAGATATCCAGGAGATCCTGGATGCACAGTCCAACCCTCACCTGCATATCCTTCTGCAGACCATGGGGACCCTGCAGTGGCAGCGTTTCGGGATCGCCTCGGATCACAGCCAGCGCTTCGAGATCCTGGACGGAAAGCTCGTGCTGGCAGACGATACGCTTCCGCAGCTGGACTGCACCCGTCCCGAGACCCTCCGCGATTTCCTGGCCTGGGGCTCAAAGCTTTATCCGGCGGATCGCAATATCCTGATCCTCTGGGACCACGGCGGCGGCTCGGTGGACGGCTTCGGTTATGACGAATGGCAGGGGATGAACGATTCCCTTACCATGGACGAACTGCAGGACGCCCTGCGGGAAAGCGGGATGACCTTTGATTTCATCGGCATGGACGCCTGCATCATGAGTTCCATCGAGGTGTGCTATGCGTTATATGACTTCTGTGATTACTGTATCCTCTCCGAGGATTTCGAATCCGCTCTGGGCTGGAGCTACGGCGGCTGGATCAGCCGGCTCGCTTCCGATCTGACGATCGATACTCCCGAGCTGGCAAAGACCCTGATCGACGATATGGTGCTCTACAACCAGCAGGACTATTTCGGGGCAAGCTCTACGCTCGCTCTCATCGATGAGCGCTACATCCCTTCTGCCCTGGAGGCGTGGATGGAATTTGCCTACGAAAACGAAGAAAAACTGCTGAAAGTCAATTACAGCCGAGAGGTGGCACGAAGCGGCCGCGCGCATCCCAGGGTCTCCAGCGTTCTTGCGCAGTACTACATCACCGATATCCTGGCGCTGGCGGTCTCCATACCCTCAACACACACCAAACCGCTGGTCTCCAGGCTGGCTTCCTGTGTCGCTTATTATAACTGCTCTCTGGACAATACCGGGCTCACCGGTCTTTCCGTTACGCTGCCCTATGGCGATAACGACTTCTACAATTCACTCGAGGAAGTCTTTGCCCGCATCGGGATCAATAAGCGTTACATCGAATGGCTGGGCAGCTTCCAGACCGATGCCGCCGCCGACAGCTATTATGACTATTATGAATTCGACCATGACTGGGACGGCTGGGAGGACTTTTCCTATGAAGAGTGAGCGCCTGCAGGTCTCCGTCGCGATGTGTACCTATAACGGCAGCCGCTACCTGGAAGAGCAGCTTTTAAGCATCTTCGAACAGACCCTGCCGCCGGACGAGATCGTCCTTCTGGACGACTGCAGCAGCGACGATACCGTTGCTCTTGCCGAAAAGCTCCTTGCCCGGAGCGGGATCGCGTACCGTATCCTCGTCAATGAAAAAAACAGCGGCGTAAAATATTCTTTCCAGAAATGCATCCTGGCCTGCGAAAAAGAGATCATCTTTACCGCCGACCAGGATGATATCTGGAAGCCGGAGAAGATCGACCACATGCTGGCGGAATTCCGCAGGGATCCCGACTGCGTTTTTGTATTCAGTAACGGCGAACTGACGGACAGCCGGGGACAGAGCCTCGGTAACGATGTGTGGACAAATCTGAACCTGCGGCGCGCCGGGCTCTGCGATCATGTTTCCCCGGAGGTCTATCGCCGCATGCTCATGTATACCTGGGCCGTGCCCGGCACCATGATGGCTTTCCGGAAAAGCCTTGCCGAAAAAGCCTTTCCCATCCCCGAAAAAAAAGGCTGGATCCATGACAGCTGGCTGGCTATATGCGCCCCGGCTTTCGGTCATATCGTTTCCCTTGACGAAACCCTCACGCTCTACCGGCAGCACGAGAAAAACACCGTCGGCGTCAAAGTAAAAAAGCGGAGCAAAAAAGAGGAAAACATTACCCAGGTCCAGAAAGTGCTCTTTTATCTGAAACGGCATGCCGAGCGTCTGTCCATGGTCACGGAAAGCCTGGGCAAAAAAATGCCCGCGGATTACCGCAGGCATCTGGAATCCTATATTTCCCTGTACCGTAAGCTGCAGCACTATGAAACGGACGGTGCCGCAAAAAAACTGTTCTTTCTGATCGGACGCTTCTTCGACGGAAAACTGTCCGCTTTCGACATCCGCAGAAAAGACGTTCTCAGCTATCTGTTCCGGCTGCCGCACCGCGCTCAGCCTCCTCGTAACTGATCTTTTCGGCCCTTCCTCCCTCGATACGGAAGATCTCGTCACAGCTTTTGATCGTCGTGATCCGGTGGGCGATCACGATCATCGTGACCTTTCTGGACAGACGGTAGATCGCATCCATCACCGCGCTCTCCGTTTCCGAATCCAGCGCCGAGGTCGCTTCGTCCAGGACCAGCAGCTGGGGCTTTGTATACAGCGCCCTGGCAATACCGACGCGCTGCCGCTGTCCGCCTGAGAGTTTCACTCCGCGGTCTCCGAGACGACTGTCCAGTCCTTCCGGCTGCTGCCGCACAAACTCTTCCAGCTGCGCCTCCCTGAGCGCTTCCCAGATCTGCGCGTCGTCGATCTCCTCCTTCGGGATACCGAATGCCACATTGGCCCGTATCGAATCATCCATCAGATAGATGCTCTGCGGGATATAGGCGACGAGCCCGTGCCAGGAATCCGGATTGCGGTGAACGTCTTTCCCGTCCACCGTCACGCTTCCCGATACCGGTTTATAAATGCCGAGGATGATATCCGCCAGTGTGGTCTTTCCGGCTCCAGAAGGTCCCACAAAAGCTACGGAGCGGCGGAAAGGTACCGTCAGGTTCACACCGTCCAGCACCTCCTTTTCCGGTCTGGCGGAATAGTGAAAATGCAGATCGCTGATCTTCAGTTCCTTTTCAAAGCTTAAAGTCTCCTGCTTTGTTTCCCTGCGCTTCTGTTCCAGCTCGGACATCTCTTTCAGATCACGATGGACTGCCGCCACGGCTGCCTTGTTAAAGATGATATTGTTCACGAAAGCGCTGATGCGGTTGAAGGAAGGCATCAGGCGGAAAGCCGCCACCGCAAAGACTGCGAGCACGGGGACCACGCCTTCCAGATCCTCCCCTCCCCAGATACGGATCGCCATAAAGATCATGATGCCGCCGATGCATACCATCTCCACCACCGGTTTCGTCAGCGCCGCAAGCACGTTACGCTGATAAAAGATCTTTGAATATGCGGAATAGGCAGTACGGTATCCGTTCAGGAAATAGTCCTCTTTTCCGGCGGTCTTGATCTCCTTGATGCCTCCGAAACTCTGGAAAAACCAGCGTGTACGTGCTTCGTAGGTGATACGGTTCTGCTCTCCGTAATACTTCATCTTTTTTCTCATCAGGAGCAGCAGCACTGCCAGCAGCGCGCTCATCAGAAGTGCGACCACCAGCGTGGTCAGTATGTCCGTGAAGGCCAGATAGATCACCAGAAGCAGGCAGACCAGCAGTTCGGCCAGAAGCTGCAGGATATTCAGTATCGTGGTAAAGAGACAGCTCACATCGTTTTCCACATTCCGCTGGATCTCCGCCAGATTATGCTCTACATGGAAAGCGTAATCCTGGTTGAGATAGCATTCCGTCATCTTTACGGCCAGATCCCGCTGGCTGAAGCTGGTAAAACGGTAAAATACCGAATTCATCCAGATCACATAAAGATTCTTGATGATATAGAACAGCGCGATGATCAGTGCCAGACAGGCAATAAAATACTGATCCTCCTCGATGTGGAGGATATCTCTCAGTATGAGAAACATCTTTCTCTCATGAAGGGCGGAAGGGGTCGTCACCGCCGAGATCAGCGGATATACCGCCGACACGCACAGCAGTTCCAGCAGGGAGTTGATCACGATGACGACCAGCACTCCCACAAGCTGGATCCTTTTTTTCCCGTCCAGGATCTCAAATATTTTCTTAACCATAGCTTATATCCGCATGTCCTCAGGATCTGTCGCCGGCACAGCTTCTTCCCCTGCGCCAGTATTCACACTCTTTCATATCGTGTGAAGCAAAATATTCCGTGACGGCTTTGATGATACTGTCATTGTAGCTCTTTGTCCCGCGGTTGCTCTCGAAATACGAGACCGACATCTCACCCATCATCTCATCATACATCCCGCCCAGAAGAAGCGCAAACTCATCCTCAAAACGGCCGCTCTTTCCCGTCATGTTCTTTTTGAGCCAGTAAACCCTTTTTGCCAGACGCTTCTGCGCCTCACTTAAGGGTTCCAGCTTTGCGATATCCTTAAGCTGCGCGGTGTAAGCCTCCCGGTCCGCCGGTTCCACGGTATAGCCGAAGCCGCAGTAATAGGGCTTTCCGGCGATCACCGGCGTCACCCCGTAACAGGCGTATTCCGCGCCGGCGTTCCCGCCTACGGTCAGCAGCACATCCGCGAGGTCGCGGACGCTCTTCGGACTCACATCGTCCGGCAGCATGAAGATATGATCTTTTTTGTGCCGCGCATACATATCCTCGATGGAATCGGCGGATTCGTGATAAGCTCCGCGGGTAGGATGGGCTTTCAGGATCCAGTTTACATCCGGCACCTCTTCCGCGATCGCGAGCGTACTGTCAAGCCAGTCGTAATAATCCCGGAAATAGAGACTGCCGAAGCTGTATACGGCATCGGTAAAGGTATGCGCCATGATCAGCACGTTCTTCTTCCCGGGATCCAGGCCCAACCGCTCCACAAGCTCGCCGCGGTCCAGCTCCTGTTTGTCCTTGAACGCTCCGCGGTCGATCGCCCTGCCGGAACGCCCTTCAAACTGCGCTTCCAGGATCTCATCCGCATCCTCGGCCCTGCCTTTTCCTTCCTTCAGCAGCGCGTGAATCTCCCTCCGCCACATACGATGCCGGCGGATCACGCTGCCGTCCGAAGCAAAGGCCAGCTTTTCTTCATATTTTGCGCTCACATTCCGCACCGTTGCATCATAGCGGTGAAAGAGCGAGAGCTGCATGGCTTCATGATAGGCCACGTCATCCGCGATCACAAAGGCCGGCGTATCGCTTTCCAGTTTCCGTTCCAGAGCCCCGCACATCCAGAGGATATGCGTCATCTTCTTTGTGCAGAGCATGCCCTTCGCGGAACGTATCGTGGACAGCTCCGAGGTACGCAGTATGTCTTCATAAAGAAAACGTCCCGCCGGGATATCACAGTATTTCAGCCGCTTCATCCCCTCTCCGCTGCCGTCAAAAAGCTGGAAGCCCGTTGTCCTGAGCGCTGCCTTGACGGCACAGCCAAGGTGCCGGCGGTCCAGCTGTTCCAGCACCAGATGGGAAAAGCCGAAGCTTTCCACCAGCTCCTTAAACAGAGCGTTTTCCCTCCAGGTGATCACATAGACCCTATAGCCGGTCTCCTGTGCGAGACCAGCGGCATAAAGAAGCTTCGGCAGCACCCAGCCGATCTGCAGGCGTACCATGGAAAGGTTCACATAGATGCAAGCCTCGTGATCACGCACTTCCTGCCTGTATTTTTTGCATTCTTCGATCAGACCACGGACCAGCGCCGGATCTGCCGGAAATTCTTCCGTCTTCATCTCTTCTCCCTTAAATATTTTTTGTATTTCCTTGCACTTTTGCACATCTCCCTCGGGTTGATCAAGCGGTATCTGTCTCCGGGGTTCAGTTTAAGACCTTCTTCATCCAGCTTGTATTTATCCTGCAGGACATTGTTAAAATACTCATCATCCTTTTCCATCCGCTTTATGGTTGCATACGCTCTCTCATAGATCGCCGCTCTCAGCACATACTTGAAACGTTTGAGCAGGCCGATCTTTTCCGTGAAGAAGCCGTTCTGAAACATTACATCGTAATCCGCATCTCTTCTGACCTTCTTCGGATATCTGATGGGAAGATTAAAACCTTTCAGTTCGACACCGGAGACAAGATCGATCTTTTCTTTCGTATCCCCGGGATGCTCGGCCATCTCATGACCCATGCCGATATTCCTTATCAGATTATACTTGGGAACTATCCCAAGCATATCATTCGCCCACATATTAAAACTCCACTGATACCCCCATGTACGATACCAGTGATACTGCAGATCATCAAATACTATGGTAAAGAATCTCCGGGTATTGGGAGTCATGAATTTATTAAGCTTCTTTTGTCTTTTAAGCCGCGGCCATCTGCGGATGTTCACATCATACTTTTTCCAGGCACGCTTCCAGGTTGCCCAGCCCCATATCATCGCAAAAGAAGAAAAACATATATCTTCCGTCTTAAAGATCTCCGCTTCGGGATACAGGTTGTTACCGCTTATCATTCCTATGCGTTCATCATCTGCATAATGTTCCAGCATATCGCGGCAGAAATAAAAGAAACACTGATCCGCCTGTATATCATCCTCGACAAATATCGCCCTGTCTTCTTTTTCAAAGACCCATGCCATACCACTGGGCATACGGTATCTGAGTCCCATATTTTTCTCAGCATAATTTCTGTATACCTTGCAGTCCCAGTCAATATGCGAATCCAGATAATCCCGCACTTCCTCAACAGCCTTTTTATCCTTACGGTCTTTCGGACCGTCGCTTATGATATACAGTTTTTCGGGCTTCAGCTTTCGTATCGGCTCAAACGCCTCTTTTGTCACATCCAGGCGCTTGTATACTATCATAACTACCGGCACATCAAAGCCATTATCCTTCATTTCCATACTCCGTTCTTTTCCGCTATGCGGCGTCTGCTTCCCGCCTGTGGCTGCGCCGCTCCCATCCCTCTCCGTTTTTATCCTCTTGTGTTCCGATCACTCTTCCGGGCTTATGCACCGGCAGGACACCGCTTTCTCCTTACCGTCAGAGCTTGCTGATATCCAGCGAGCGGGGATCCGTAGATCCCATGGTCCCCAGCCGCCAGCAATGCTCAAATTCAAAGCCCTCCGACATCATATAGGCGCCCTGGGCTCCTCCGGTATCCGCCGCGATCAGGCAGCTGCACCTTGAAAGATAATACACTGCCGTGAGATACGTGCGGTTCATCGTTATGGCGTCCTCTTTATAATCCGCAAGCTGTCCGAGCTTCGTATCCTGTTTTCCGCTGTATCTTTTCTGTTCCAGATAATACAGGCTGTCCCCGAAATGCTCTTTCAGCGCGGCAAGTATTTCCGCATCTTCCGTGGCGAGAAAGATCCCGTCACAGTCATATTCCCTGCACACTTCCTCGATCTTGCCGATCAGCACGGGCATCTCCGGCTGTACCGCATGGCCGACCGCCGTACAGAGCATGTCCGTTCCGCGGGCCAGCACGCCGAGCCATTTCTTTCTCTGCGTAAAAAAAGCTTCGTGACTGCGGATCTCCTCCTGCATCTCATCGGAAAAGCGCAGATATTTTCTGCAGAGCGTCCTCCAGTAGATCCTCTGTCTCTCGTCCGCCCGAAGCGTCGCAAGACCTGTAGGCATGCGGAGATTTTCGATCACGACGCAGTTCTTCTTTTTCTTCACTTCCGAAAAGCTCACGCCTGCCGGCTGTTTGAAAAAGAGCTCCCAGACATTATTCTGCTTTCTTTCTTCCTTCGAAAAAAAGATATTTTCTTTTGTCTGCATGTCGATCACGGGGATCATATCATGCTGCAGGGCATAGCTCACGCCGGCCGCCCCCTTCAGATAATAATTAAAGAGGCCAGCCTCATCGCTGTAGAGACGCAGGATACAGTAGACCGGTCCTTTTCCCCCGTAACGTTTTTTCACTTTTTCGTTTCTTGTGCCGATACGGTTTCGTTCGATTTCCCTGATATCTCCGGAGACCAGCACCCTGCTTTTATGTAAAAAACTGCGCAGACTCATGATCCTTCTCCGGTCATTTCATCGTAGATCTTTTTCAGCATTTGATAATTCACCTCAGGAGAATACTTCTCTTCATACTCGCGGCGTGCATTCTCCGAAAGCCTGCCGCGGTCCGCTTTTTCAAAACGCTCCACTGCTCTGTACAGCCCGGCTGAAGATTTTTGAAACTTCACACCCGTAACCCCGTCCTTCACCAGCGCTCCCACGTTCCCGAAATCCGCTGCGATCACGGGCACGCCGAGGCTGTAAGCTTCGATCACGCCCATGCCGAAGGTCTCGTACCACTGCGGCGCCGCGATCAGGGCCCGGGCTCCCGCCAGCAGTTCCATGGCTTTTTCGTGGGAGAGCTGTCCCACAGTTTCGATATTCTTTAAGCCCTTTCTTTCGATAAAGCGCTTCAGGGCGGGAAGCTGCTCCCCGCTGCCCGCAAAGATGAGCCTGCGGCCATTCTTTGCAAAAGCCTTTGCGATCAGGGCGCTGCCTTTTAAATGCTCAATGCGGCCAAGGACAAGATAATAGGGCTCTTCCTTTGCTCCGGGCTTTTCTGCTGCCGCGGCTTCCGTATCAGTCTTTCCTGCTTCGGCTGCAAAGCAGAAATTCGGCTTGATAAAGCTCCCTTTACAGTGCAGGCCTTTCAGCTTTTCCCGGTCAAATTCCGTGAGATATATGAAATTTACTTTTTTCCAGATCCCGCTGAGCCTGTGGACAGCGTTCATCAAAAGCACCGCTGCCGTCTGCAAGAGGCTCCCGCGGTAACAGCGGCCCTTCAGGGCACAGCAGCCGCACTTCTCCACACAGTCCTCACAGACGCGGCCATTACGGAAAAAGGTCCCGGCCGCACAGCGCAGGCGGAAATTGTGAAGCGTCTGCACCACCGGAACTCCTTCCTTTACCGCTGCGTAAAACACCGAGGGGCTGATCAGAAAGAGCGTATTATGCACATGTACGACATCGATCTTTTTTTCTCGGATCAGCTGCCGGATCTCCCGGTAGGTACGCAGCGAAAAAAACATGGACAGGAGCATACGGATATGCCCCACCGGTTCCCCGTTATCACGTTCATAACGGAAAAGCTCATGTCCATGGCTCTTCAGAAGCTTCTCCTCGTTGTCCGCCACCACGTCCTCGCCGCCGGGGATACGGTAATGATTGTGTACGATCAATACTCTTTGCATACAGAGTATATTCTACCATATTCTTTTACACTTGAAAAGAACCCGCAAATACGATACAATCAGCGCGTAGTCCGGTATGGGATCCCGTGCATTTTTACGGTAAATCGTGCCAGAAGATTTGGGCGATAATCGCGCAGCAGCTGCGCGGTTCGGCCGTAAACAGTAACTTTTTGCGGATCCGATATAAACCGGCGTTTTAAGGAGGAAAATACCATGGCACAGAATCCCGAAGTAACCATAATCATGGAAGACGGCAGCAGGATCGTTGCGGAGCTTTATCCCGAGATCGCGCCCAATACCGTCAACAATTTTATCAGTCTTGTTAAAAAAGGCTTTTACAACGGCCTGATCTTTCACCGCGTGATCAAAGGCTTCATGCTGCAGGGCGGCGATCCGGACGGAAACGGCACCGGCGGCCCCGGCTACAGCATCCGCGGCGAGTTTTCATCCAACGGTTTCAAGAACGACCTGAAGCATACGCCCGGCGTGCTCTCCATGGCCCGTTCCATGATGCCCAATTCCGCCGGCAGCCAGTTTTTCATCATGCACAAGACCTCTCCGCATCTGGACGGCGAATATGCGGCTTTCGGCAAGGTGACCGAAGGCCTGGACGTGGTGGACCGCATCGCCTGCGTAGCCACCAGCTACAGCGACCGTCCCATCGAGGATCAGCGCATGAAGACGGTCACCGTGGAAACCTTCGGCGTGGAATATCCGGAACCCGAGAGAGTATAAGGAGCTTTTCCCGCCCGCCGGGCGAAACGGAACTCTGCAGCAGTAAACCGATGTTCATAAACTGTTCATAAATTGTTTTAACAAAGTTTATTGAATACACATTTTTCATCCATTTTTCTATTATATGATTAGATCATCAAAGGACAGCAGTCCGGAGAAACCGAATAAGACATTATCAGCAAAACTTTTTCATAATTTATGCCAGGTAAATCTGCAAAGATTTGCCTGGCATCCTCCCTTTTCAGGGGAAAAACTTCCTTTTTCCGCAGCCGTATTGAAATGGATCGCCGTAGTGACGATGCTCACCGACCACATCGGCGCGGCCGTACTGCTCTTTGTATGCCGTCATAACGGAATCAAGGCGATGAACGACCCGGCTTACAATATCCTCCGGGATATCGGCCGTGTAGCTTTTCCCCTGTATATCTTTATGCTGGTCGAAGGCTTTTCCCACACGAAAAGTGCCCCGAAATACCTGCTGCGTCTTTCGATCTTTGCCCTGATCAGCGAAGTTCCCTTCGATCTTGCTTTCCGGGATAAATATCTGGATCTCGGCTACCAGAATGTCTTTTTCACGCTCCTGATCGGACTGGCCTGTATCTTTGTGATGGACCGCCTAGAAAAGACGGTGATGAAGCTTACGGAAAAAGGGACAAAACTCACGGCGGTACGCCTGTACCTGACTTTTCTGAACCTGGGAGTGATCGCTGCGGGTTCCGCGCTCGCCTGGCTCTTAAAGACCGACTACAGCGCCATCGGGGTGCTCGCGATCTGCGTCATGTATCTCTGGCGTTTTTATCCGCTGGCCGGCAGCCTCTTCTGCTGCCTGATCCTCTTCCTCAGTTCTCTCAGGGAGGTCTACTGCCTTGCGGCCCTCATCCCCATTTCCCTGTACAACGGAAAACGGGGCCGTCAGCCCCGCTATTTCTTCTACGCTTTTTATCCGGTTCACCTGCTGCTCTTATATCTGCTCCGGCTGCTCATCCTATCCCGGTGAGCACCGCGCACCTTTAAGGAACCAGGATCGCTTCGATCCCGGCCAGCGCATCTTCTTCGTCCGGTCCCTCTGCTGTTACCGTTACCGCTTCCCCGCTGCCGGCCACCATGTTCATCATACCCATGATGCTCTTCATATTCGCACGGCGCTCTCCCTCACGGAGATAAATGCTGCTGTCATATTTGCAGGCTGTCTGCACCAGCAGGGATACCACATCGGCATCGATACCGTCCTTCAGCTTCACGATCACTGTCTTTTCCATGTTCCTCCCATTCCGGATCCGTCCGGTCCCTCTTACTGTATTTCCTTACGTTGTCTCAGTTCTTCCGCCATCGCACTGAGCTTCCGCAGGCGGTGGTTGATCCCGCTTTTTCCTACCGGCGGGTCCAGCAGCTCTCCGAGCTCGTTCAGCCCCATTTCCGGATGCTCGAGCCTCAGTTCCGCTACCAGCCGCAGCCCCTCGGGCAGGCTGCCCAGTCCGCTTTCGTCCCGGATCAGACGGATATCCTCGATCTGACGCTCCGCCGCTTCCAGGGCTTTCCGGATATTGGCCGTATCGCAGTTCACTCTCCGGTTCACGTCGCTGCGCAAACCTTTTTCGATACGGAGGTTTTCAAATTCCATGAGACTTTTGTGCGCTCCGGTCACATTCAGAAAATCCGCGACCGCTTCGCTTTCCCTGATATACAGGATCTGCCGCCCCTTTCGGAGACTCTCATGCGCTTCGATCCCGAAGCTTGAAAGCACCGAACGTATCCCCTCGGTTAGTTCCTGCGAATCACAGGAAAACTCCAGACGATAATCCTTTTTCGGATCGCTCATGGTCCCGTATCGCAGAAAACAGTCCCTCAGATAGGCACGACGCTTTTCGGCACTCAATGCCGCAGGTTTTGCCCCATATTCGCTTATGTTACCTTCTTTTTGCCGGGATGTAAAGACCTTTTTTTGCAGTTCCGCTTTTACTTCAGATGAAAAAGACATAAGAACCTCATATACGCCTGCGCAGAGGGATCAGAGCTTTTCGTCACGATGGGTGATGGTCAGCCCGTAACGTCCCTGGGTCTTCAGACGGTCATAGAGCTCGCCTGCCAGCGTAACGGAACGATGACGCCCGCCGGTACAGCCGATGGCGATCACCAGCTGGTGTTTCCCTTCTTTCACGTAATTCGGGATCAGGAAATGCAAAAGATCCGTCAGCCTCTCCAGAAACTCCGCCGCCTCGGGAAAACCCATGACATAGCTGTGTACGGGCTCGTCATTTCCGCTCATATGCTTCAGTTCATCGATATAATAGGGATTTGGAAGAAAACGTACGTCAAAGACCAGATCCGCATCCATCGGGATCCCGTATTTGAATCCGAAACTCACGATGCGGATGATCAGGTTCTCAAATTCCCCGCCCTGAAGGAAGATGCGGTCCAGCTCCTCCTTCAGCACCCTGGTCAGCAGATTGGAGGTATCAAAGACATAATCGGCGGTCTTCTTTACATTTTTCAGGATCTCCCGTTCCCGGCGGATCCCGCTCTCCAGACTGCCGGTACCGGCAAGCGGATGCATGCGGCGGCTTTCCTTATAGCGCTTGATCAGCACCTGCTCCTCGGCATCCATGAAGATCAGTTCAAAGGGATAATTCTTCTCACGAAGAGAAGAGAGCATGCGTTCCGCCTCGGTGAAATCCTGGTCGGCACGCACATCCAGACCAAGGGCAACCTTGCCCAGCTCTCCCGCCGGAGAAGACAGCATTTCGATAAAACGGTCGATCAGGGGAACGGGCAGATTATCCACACAATAAAAGCCCATATCCTCCAGCATCTTCATGGCGGTCTGTTTTCCGGCACCGCTCATGCCGGTAACGATCACAAAACGCAAATGAAGCCCCCTTTACAGTGTGAACTTTCTTGCAGCGGGGATACGGCGGATCAGCCAGATCGGAATAAGGCAGACAAAATAAACGATCAGACTCCAGATGAGCGCCTTGCCCATACGTCCGAGCTGATACGCATCTCCCATGATATCCTGATGCCAGTTGGTGATCCACTCCACTTTGCCCGAAAGAAATACGGGACTCAGAAGATAGATCCCCAGGGAACAGCCTCCGAGGGAGCCGATCACACGCTCCCAGGCCTTTCTCTCCGGCCGGTCAAAGAGCGCCTTGGCACCCACAAAAAGCGTGACACAGTGCAGCATCGTTACATTACTGTGATAAGCGGGATACATATAATAATCCCCGCTGGAAACGCCGCTGTTTGCCAGCACATGACTGGTAAAGATCATCCAGACCAGATCCACCGCCAGAAGGATCGGCGCGATCTTCCGGCAGGAACGTATGCTCATCCTGTGATGGAAATAATAGCCCATCACCGGATAGATAAAGATCACCTCCATGATCCAGCTGAGCTTCATGCTGGGATTCAGGTCATAACGATCCGTATGGACCAGTGTATTGATCAGCGGAAGGATCGAGGACAGCACAAAGACCGCCATGATCAGATAGATAAAATCGCAGTTCCTCATGTTCTTGACCATGGGCCGCAGGAAAGGCAGGCAGACCAGGAAACCGATATAGGCATAGAGATACCAGAACTGCGTGATGATCTCGCGGCTGTAGATATCCCGGCAGAACTTCATGATACTGAAGCCCTCCTCTTCGGTCCCATGCGCGATGTTGCTGATGTAGTAGAGCAGGGAGAACAGCACGAGGATGATCACCACCCGCAATATCCTCCGTCCCCAGACGATACGTATGGATTCGTGCATATCCAGAAGGATCGCCCCGCTGATCATCAGGCAGAGCCAGAGCGGGAAACGGGCAAAGAGCGCCCCGAAAAGCGAAACATAATAAGGGAAGGACGCCACGTCATAATCCAGCCAGGCGTAGACACCGTCCGTAAATGCAAAGATCAGGAAAAAGATAGATACCACCCAGAGAACATCAAAATAAAGGGTTCTTCTTTTAATCTTCTTTGATCCGTCCGTCATTTATATAGTACCAAAATCTCCCAAAAGGATGATCTCTCTCTCCAGCATGATGCCGCTTTCGGAAAAAACTGCGTCCTGCACGCGGCAAGTCAGCCGGTAAATATCGGCAGCCGTAGCTCCGGTATCGTTTACGATAAAGCCCGCATGCTTTTCGGAAACAACGGCACCGCCTTCACGCATACCCTTGCAGCCCGCTTCGGTGATCAGCTTTCCCGCAAAAGCTCCCTCGGGCCGTTTAAAGGTCGAGCCCGCAGAGGGCAGCTCCAGCGGCTGCTTCTCACGCCGCTTCTGCTGCAGCGTTTTCATACGCTCTATAATAGCTTTTTTTGCATCAAAATGCAAGCTAAAGCGTGCCTGCAGCAGTATCCCCGTCTGTTCCTTAAGGATACTGTGCCGGTACGAAAAATCCATCTCCGCGTTGGACAGTTCCTTTATCCCTTTTCCCGGGAAAAGAACAGTCGCACTCTCCAGCACATCCCGGATCTCACCGTCGTAAGCCCCTGCATTCATAGCCACGGCGCCCCCGATGCTTCCCGGGATGCCGGATGCAAATTCCAGACCGCCCAGCTCCGCTTCCGCAGCTTCCGATGCCGCCTTTGACAAAAGCACCGCCGCACCTGCCGTAAGTGAGCTGCCTTTGACCGCGATCTGCCGGAAACTCTCCCCCAGGCAGATCACCACACCGTCAAAACCGCTGTCGGAGACCAGGAGATTGCTTCCCCTGCCCAGCAGAAACCAGGGCAGTCCGTTCTCCGTGATGACTGCCAGCGCCTTCTCCAGCTTTTCCGTGTCTGCGACCGTTAGCATATATCTCGCCGGTCCTCCCGCACGGAACGAGCAGTGACTGCTCATGGCTTCGTTCTCTTTCAGCTCTCCCAGTGCGGAAAGTTCCGCTTCCAGTCCCGCCATCTCAGCTCAGGACCAGACGTGCCGCGCCATAGATACCGGCATCATTTCCCAGCGTCGCCAGCACAAAACGAGCCTCCCTGCTGCCGTGAAACACATATTTCTTATATTCATCACGTATATAATCGAAGAGGATCTCTCCGGCCTTGGATACGCCGCCGCCGATCACAAAGACTTCGGGATTCACCACAGCCGCCACAGCTGCCAGGCCCTTTCCGAGATAGCTTCCGAACTGCCTTGCCACTTCGATCGCCAGTTCATCGCCTTCCTTGACCGCATCCCATACGGCTTTGGCCGAAATACTGCGCTCCCGGAGGATCGAAGGTTTATCATCCTTTTCCAGGCGCCTCTTCGCCAGGCGCGATATGCCCGTAGCGGAAGCATACTGCTCCAGACAGCCGCAGTTGCCGCAGCCGCAGCTCTCCGTTTCATCATCCTCGATATGGATATGGCCGATCTCGCCGCCGGCACCGCTGGCACCGCTCACGACTTTACCGGCCACGATGATACCGCCGCCTACGCCGGTTCCCAGAGTCACCGCCACGATATTTTCACAGCCGCGGCCGCCGCCCATCCACATTTCCCCGAGAGCCGCCACATTCGCGTCATTTCCCGCTACCACGGGGATCCCTCCCAGAAGCACCGCCAGCTCCTCACTCACGGAGAATTCTCCCCAGCCGAGATTTGCCGCCTTATGAATGATACCCTTTTCGTCCACGGGACCGGGCACGCCGATCCCCACGCCTGCCACATCACTTTCTTTTGACAGGCCTTTTTCTTCCATCTTTTTCAGGATCGACTCCGCAATGTCCGGCAGGATATGGGCACCCTGATCCTCCTTCCTGGTCGGGATCTCCCATTTTTCTTCCACAACGCCTTCTTCATTGAACAGACCGAGCTTTACCGTGGTGCCGCCCAGATCCACGCCGAAAATCTTTTTACCCATTTCAATCCTCCCTGTTCGCCTGTGATTCGCGCACACGCTTGTACAGCTCTTCCGCCGCATTGTAGCCCATCTTCTTCTGACGGTAGTTGACCGCCGCCGATTCACAGATCAGCGCGGTATTGCGGCCGGGGCGGATGGGGATATTATGGCAGACCACCTTGTTCCCCAGATATTCCGTATATTCTTCATCCAGACCGATCCTGTCGTAGTCCTTGTCCTTGGACCACTCGGACAGGCGGATCACCAGGTTGATCTCCTGATCTTCCTTGACGCTCTGTACACCGAAGAGCATCTTCACATCCACGATACCGATACCGCGGATCTCGATGAAATGCTTGGTCACGGCCGGCGCGGTACCGATCAGCGTCTCCTCGGAAACCTTGCGGATCTCCACCACATCATCCGTCACCAGACGGTGTCCGCGCTTGATCAGTTCCAGCGCACATTCGCTCTTACCGATGCCGCTCTCACCGGTGATCAGCACGCCTTCACCGAAGATATCCACCAGCACACCGTGCACGGTGATGCAGGGAGCCAGTTTCGCATTCAGCCAGCGTATCACCTCGGCCATGAACACCGAAGTACCTTTACTGGTGGAAAGCAGGGCCACACCGTTCTTTACGGCGATCTCCTTGAACAGGGGATCCGGCTGCAGATCCCTGCAGAATACAAAAGCCGGGGTGGTCGGCACGATCACTTTTTCATAGATCTCGCGCTTTTTTTCTTCCGGCATCTGCTGCATATAGGAATATTCCACGAAGCCCACGATCTCGAGACGGGTCGCATCATAATGCTCCAGATAACCGGCCAGCTGCAGGGCGGGACGGTTGATATCCGGCTGTGTGATGCGGATCTGTCTGGCATCCACTTCGTCGGTCAGGTTCGTCAGTTTCTGTTTGTCGATCAATCGCTGCAAACTGATGGTGGCCATAAAACATCCTCCTTAATCGTATTCGGAACAATCAGGGCTCTCCGGCCCCGGCTTCCTCATTATACTTCTGCCCGGCAAAGAACGCAACCACTGCTTCGGCGGCATTACGGGGCAGGCCGGCTTTTTCGCACAGCTCCTCAACACTCGCTCCCTTCAGCTCCTCCAGGGAATCATAGGCGCGCATCAGCGCTTTCCTTCTTTCGGGACCAACGCCCGGGATGTCGTCCAGCACCGAACGGGTCTGTTCCCGGCTGCGGAGCGATCTGTGATATTCGATCGCAAAACGGTGTACCTCATCCTGGATACGCGTGAGCAGCTTAAAAGCTTCGCTGTGGGTATCGATGGGCAGCTCCACATTATTGAAATACAGCCCCCGCGTGCGGTGATGATCGTCCTTGACCATGCCGCAGACCGGGATGTCCAGCTCCAGCTCCTTCAGCACCTCCAGTGCGATGCCCACCTGTCCGCGGCCGCCGTCCATCAGGATGATATCCGGGAAGACGTCAAAATGCCCGTTCTCCTTCTTTTCCTCTCTCTCCTTCAGACCGTGGGTAAAACGGCGCGACAGTACCTCCCGCATGGAGGCGTAATCATCCGGCCCCTGTACGCTGCGGATCCGGAACTTCCGGTAATCACTGCGTTTCGGCTTTCCGCGGTCATATACCACCATGGATCCCACATTCTCAAAACCGGAGATATTGGAGATATCGTAGCTCTCCATGCGCCGTATCCCTTCGATCCCGAGAAGCTGCTCCAGTTCCCGCACGGCTCCGATGGTCCGTCCTTCTTCCTTCTTGATCTTTTCCTTATCCTGGCTCAGCACGAGGCGGGCATTTGCCGCGGCAAGCTCGACGAGTTTTTCCTTCTGCCCGATCCTCGGGATCACAAGGCGCACCTTCGCGCCCCGCTTCTCACCCAGCCACTGACCGATCAGTTCCGCATCCTCGCATTCGGTCTGCAGCATGATCTCCCGGGGGATAAAAGGCGTGCCCGCATAGAACTGCCGCACGAACTGCGAAAGGATGACTGCATCCTCCGCACCTTCGCTGTTTTTCATAAAATAGTGCTCACGTCCCACCATACGGCCGGAACGTACAAAGAAGACCTGGATCACCGCATCCTCTTCATCCCTGGCCAGGGCGATGATATCCCTGTCCTCGCTGTTCATGTCCTCGATCTTCTGCTTCTGGGCAATGCTCTTTACATGCTCCAGCAGGTCACGCCAGCGCGCCGCTTCTTCATACTCCATTGCAGCAGCCGCGTCCTGCATGCGTCTCTCCAGCTCCTTTATCACCGGTGCATAATCACCTCCGAGGAAAGCCATCGCCTTCTCCAGACGGCTGCGGTATTCTTCCCGCGACACCTTTCCTTCGATGCAGGGACCGCAGCACTGCCCGATATGATAATTAAGGCAGGGCCTTTCCCTGCCGATATCCCTGGGAAGGACACGGTTGCAGTCCCGCAGGCCGTAAAGCTTATTGATGAGGTCGATGGTCTCCCGCACCGAATAGGCGCTGGAGAACGGTCCGAAATATCTCGCCTTATCCTTGCGGAGCAGCCTGGAAAACTGCACACGCGGGTAGGCCTCGTTCACGCTTACCCGGATATACGGATAGGTTTTATCATCCCGGAGCATGGTATTGTACTTAGGGCGGTGCTCCTTGATCAGGTCATTCTCAAGGACCAGCGCTTCCAGTTCACTGTCCGTAACGATATACTCGAAACGCGCGATCAGGCTCACCATGCGGTCGATCTTCGGTCCCCGTCCGATGTTTTCACGAAAATAAGACCGCACCCTGTTGTACAGGTTTACGGCCTTACCCACATAAATGATCGTATCCTCCGCATCTCGCATCAGGTACACGCCCGGACGGTGCGGAAGCTTCTTCAGCTCCTCGGGAAAGTTGAAATCAGTCATTCTTCTCGTTCGGATCTTTGTATACGCGTTTCCGGAATTCTTCCGCAAAGGAGGAAGCTCCGTCCTTCTTCTCGGTATCCCCGCTCATGGTCGGCTGTACCGGAACCGGGATATTTCCTCCCGCCTCCGGGAAGCTTCTCTGCGTTTCCGCAGGCACAGGGTTTTCTTCCTGTCGCAGCGGCCCCGCAACAGGTGCGGCAGCGAAAGACTGCCCCGGATCCCGCGTTTCTGCAGATCCGTTACCCGCAGGCGGCTCCACGCTCCCTGTTCCGGTATACACGTTACCCGCGGGCGGCTCCGCATTTCCCATTCCGGTATACACGTTACCCACGGGCGGCTCCGCATTTCCCATTCCGGTATACACGTTACCCGCAGGATGCTCCGCGCCGGCCGCTCCGGCAGCGGCTGCTTCTCCGGACGCCGTTCCCATCGCTGCCACAACAGGCGTATCCTCCGGTGCAGGCTTTTTTTCTTCCGGCTTTTCACGGCCGCGGGATACCGAGATGATCTCCCTGCCGTCTTCGGTAAACTGCGGTCCTTCGGATCCCGTGCGGATCATTCCGGCCTTATCGCCTTCACGCTCCGGCAGCGGCAGTCCCTTTTCCCTGCAGTAGATCTCCATGAACTCACGGCCGGTGATGGTCTCGTGCTCATACAGGTAATCCGCGATCTTGTTCAGCAGCTCCCGGTTTTCGGTCAGGAGGCGCTTTGCCTCTTCATAACTGCTGCGGATCAGCTGCTTGACCTCTTCATCCACTATGGCTGCCGTCTCATCGGCGCAGTTCTGTACCAGGCTGCGGTTCAAGTATTCGTCCTGTACCGTCTCCAGTCCCATCATACCGAATGCACTGCTCATACCGAAACGGGTGACCATCGCCCGGGCGATACGGGTCGCTTTCTCGATATCATTGGCGGCCCCGGTGGTGACCGTATCAAAAACGATATCTTCCGCCGCACGTCCGCCGAGCAGGCTCACCAGCTCGGAACGCAGTTCCTTTTCGGTCTGCATGAATTTCTCTTCTTCCGGATAGGAGAGCACATAACCCAGCGTGCCCATGGTACGCGGGATGATGGTGATCTTCTGTACCGGCTCGGTATTCTTCATCAATGCACTGATCAGGGCGTGTCCGGTCTCGTGATAGCTCACGATCCTGCGTTCCTGCTTTGACAGCACGCGGTCCTTCTTTTCCTTACCCACGCTCACCAGTTCCACCGCATCCAGCAGATCCTTCTGGCAGACATATTCCCTGTGGCGCTTGACGGCAAGGATCGCGGCCTCGTTGATCATATTGGCCAGATCCGCACCCACGGCGCCCACGGTAGCCAGGCCGATCTCCTCGAGATTGACGGTCTGGTCCATCTTCACATTCTGGGAATGAACCCTCAGTATCGCGACACGTCCCTTTAAGTCGGGTTCTTCCACGATGATGCGGCGGTCGAAACGTCCCGGCCGGAGCAGTGCCTTATCCAGGATCTCGGGACGGTTGGTCGCCGCCAGAAGAATGATACCCTTTTTGGCGTCAAAGCCGTCCATCTCGGAAAGCAGCTGGTTCAGCGTCTGTTCACGCTCATCATTCCCGCCGCCGTACTTGCTGTCACGGCTGCGGCCGATGGCATCGATCTCGTCAATAAATATGATACAGGGAGCGCTCTTTTCCGCTTCCTTGAACAGGTCTCTCACACGGCTGGCACCCACGCCCACATACAGTTCCACGAAATCCGAACCGGCAAGCGAGAAGAAGGGTACCCCGGCCTCACCGGCCACGGCCTTTGCAAGCAGGGTCTTACCGGTTCCGGGAGGGCCCACCAGAAGCGCACCCTTCGGGATCTTTGCACCGATCTTCGAGTATTTCCCGGGGCTGTGCAGGAAGTCCACGATCTCGACCAGCGATTCCTTGGCTTCGTCCTCACCGGCCACATCCTTAAACGTGATCCCGGTCTCTTTCCCTCCGTACATCTTCGCCGTAGTCTTGCCCACACCGAACATTCCGCCGCCGCTTCTTTCGATCCTGCGGAACAGGAAGCCCATGAAGATCCAGATCAGCACGATGGGAAGCACGTAAGTCAGCACCAGACTGAGGATAACGCTCCTTCCGTCCTCCACGCTGCTCCTGACCTCCACGCCCGCCTCCAGCATGCGATCCGTCAGCGTCGTGGGATCTTCCGCAAGCCCAGTGTAATAAGTCGCATCCGCGTTTTCACCCATACGCCTGTAGCTTTCACTTGTGATGATCGCGATATGATCGTTCTCGATCAGGATACCGTGCACCTTATTTGCGGAGACCATTCCCAGAAAATCGTTATAGCTGATCTCATCGGTCTTTGCGGAACCGCGTCCCGCAAAATAACTGATCAGCAGAAGCGCAAGCATGGTCACGATCAGAAACGCCAGCAGATTGGGACCGCGGCTGCTGCCGGTCCCGTTATTGTTTCCGTTATTCTTTCCCTGATTGTCAGAGCCGTCGCCCTGGGGATTACTGTTATACTCCTGCATATCTTTCCTCCCGGAGTTTTATCCGTATAGTGACATCCTGCTGTAGTATACCATAAAAGATGCGGCTGTTCCATGAATTCTTTGTGAATAAGTTAATGTGGGAAAACAGGGTCGCGCGGATCCGCTGTGATAATTGTATACCATCAGGCCGCTACGGGAGATATCCGGGTCCGGACCGGACGCAACGCTTCGGCGGACTAGCCGCCAACAGCACGTGGGCAGCCGGCCCATGCGAGCCGGCAGAAACGGCCGTCTCGCAGCCCTGCGCCGCCTGTCACACTGCTGTAGGCGGCGGATTCCGCCTGCCGCTAAAAGCGCGCCGTGATGTGTCCGGTCCCCGGATATCATCCCTGCGCGGCCGGGATACTACCTCCATCACAGCGGTCTCCGCGACGAGCCCCGGCGGAAGCGCGTGCCGGAGCGCCGGCAGTGAAGCGGAGGCGGCGTTCCCGGCTGCGGCGGAGCGGGACGGTACAGGCGCAGCGTTCGGAATGAGGCGGCTTTTTCGTATCCGGGTGTATAATACTCCAGGGTTGATCCGCCATGGAGGGCGGATCAAGCGGACGCGTGCATGGATGCACGTCGTACGCGACCCGGGAGCAGGATGAGCTTTGCCCCGGATACGTAAAAAAGCCAGACGAATGCAGAAGCGGAGACCGCTGTACCGACCCGAGCTGACAGGACGGGGACGACTGCCGGAGCGCCGGCAGTGAAGCGGAGGCGACGTTCCCGGCTATGGCAGAGCGGGGCGGGTACAGGCGGCGCAGCGTTCGGAATGAGGCGGCTTTTTCGTATCCGGGTGAACGCAGCAGGGTTGATCCGCCATGGAGGGCGGATCAAGCGGACGCGTGCAGGGATGCACGTCGTACGCGACCCGGGAGCCGGATGAGCCTTGCCCCGGATACGTAAAAAAAGCCAGCCGAATGCAGAAGCGGAGACCGCTGTACCGACTCGCGCCGACAGGACGGGGACGACAGCCGTAGCGTTTTACCACGGTCCGGGCACGGATATCACCCGGAGCGGACGACAAGCCTATAGCAGGGGGCCTGCGGAAGCTTATCTATTCATCCGCCAGCCCGGCATATTCGTAGAGGAAGTTCCAGTCACCGTCCTCGGCGATGAGGCGGTTTTCGAATTCGAAGAGAATGTCGCGGAGAGTGTCCGTTTCTTCGGTGATATTGTCCGGCGTGATGATATGCTCGTCATTGATCAGGGCGTAAACCTGGCGGAGACTCACTTCACGGTCAGCATGACAGTAATCGTAGTAGTGCGTCAGATCGAGCAGGCAGGCGCGGTCATTGAAGACACCGGCGTAAAAACGCACGTTGTCGTAGACGGACAGCCGTTCCACTGCACGTTTCTGCCCGTCAAAGTATTTTTCGTAATTGCCGTCGCGATAGTGGATATCCCACCAGAGGATGCTGCTTACCGTGAAAAAGAATTTAAATTTCGTTTCCGGATGGGCTGCCACCAGCTCCTCGATCAGATCCAGGTTTTCTTCGAGACGCCTTTTTGCCTCACCTTCGGTCCCGCGGCGCACCGGCCTGATCTCTCCTTCGGGATGATGGGTCGCCAGGGCCTCTTCCATATTGGGAGCCTTGATGGCCAGGAAATCATAGGCCGTCCCCGGATCATAGCTGTTTTTCCAGGAAAGCCCCGCCGTATGGGGGATCTCCTGAAGGAGCACGTCCGCATTCCAGAGATAATTCACATCGTTAAAGGGATTTTTGTCCCTCAGATAAAGGATCTGGTCCTGGGTGGGGGGATCGTCGATCTCATAAAAGATCTGATCCGGATCCAGGCCCCAGAAGACATAACGGATATCCCGGTTCTGATAGGCCTTGTCCAGATAATAGGCCAGGGTGCAGCAGTGCGCGCCGGAAGCAACGGCCTTCTGCGTGCGGCAGCCGAAATGCTCGTCCAGGGGATCCGTATTCATGTTCATCGTGACCGAAGCGCCCAGAAGCACAGCGTCATAGTCGAGATGCTCCAGGGCACCGTTCACCTGGAACTCCTCCTTGGTCTGCACGCCTTTCATTCCCAGCCACAGACCGTGATAATGAAAGAAAGGATCAAAAAGGAAGACCGCAAGCGCTGCCAGGAAGAGCAGCACGCCCGCGCAGAGCAGAAAACCCAGGAAAAATCTTTTGTATTCCTTCTGTGTCATCTTTTCTCCCTTTAAAAATTCGAGTACAGAAATACCACAACCTTCGAAAGCGATATCACGCTCAGGAAGAAGAGGACCGCCAGCGGCAGGATCATCTTCTTTTTAAATACGCCCTTTTCCGTGTACGCCCAGGCCTCCTTCCGGCCGGCCAGTACCGCCGATACGAGCAGAAGGAGCAGGACAAAGACAAAATATACGTAGAAATAATGTTCGCCGAGCAGCTTCTTCGCCAGCTGTACGGGAATGAATAAAAATGCGTTATCCGCCGCCTGTGCGAGAACGGAGACCGAGCCGTTTTCACTGAAGGAAAAGAGGCGCCCGAAAAACTGCGGGACCTGTTTCAGGGAAGACACACGGAACAGAACCCAGCTGAAATTGATGATGACAAAAGCCCCGAGCCAGCGGAGAAAACGGCCGGGTTTTGAAGCCTCCAGTTTTTTCAGCGGAGCCTCGAAGAGATCTTCAAAAGCGATGACGATACCATGGCAGAGTCCCCAGAGCACAAAATTCCAGGCGGCACCGTGCCAGAGGCCGCTTAAGAAGAAAAGGATCAGCGTATTCAGTGCCCTGCGCGGCTTCCCTTTCCGGTTGCCGCCCAACGGGATATAGACGTATTCCGCCAGAAACTGCCCCAGGGTGATGTGCCAGCGCCGCCAGAATTCCCGGATACTCCGCGAGCGGTAGGGCTGATCGAAATTGTGGGGCAGGGAGATGTTCATCATAAGTCCCAGTCCCAGCGCCATATCGCTGTAGGCGCTGAAATCAAAATAGATCTGGAAAGTATAGGCCAGCATCGTCAGCAGGGCTCCGGGGCTGTCCAGCGCTGCGATATCACCATAGCCCTGATCGGCGATCAGCGAGAGCATATCCGCCAGAAGGATCTTCTTTGAGAGGCCGAGCACAAAGAGCACGCTCCCCTTCGTCAGATTCTCCCAGTTTAAACTCTTTTTTGCCGCATCCCGAAACTGCGGCACCAGTTCATTATGTCTTACGATGGGACCGGCCACCAGCTGCGGGAAAAAGGTGACAAAGATCATGTAATCCAAAAGCGCATAATGCTCCGCTTTTCCGCGGGCGCGGTCCACGATATAGGAGATCTGCTGGAAGGTGTAGAAGCTGATGCCCATGGGCAGTATGATATGCTTCAGTTCCCAGCCCGCATTGAAAAAGGCGTTCACATTACTGATAAAGAAATCAAAATACTTGAAATAAAACAGAAGACCCAGATCAAAGACCACACCCAGTGTCCCGAAGAGCCTGGGGTGCCGGAAGTGCTTCATCAGGATACTGAAGATATAATTGCCGGCCATGCTTGCCGTGATCAGAAAGAAAAGCCACGGCGTACCGTAGCTGTAAAAACAGAGCGACATCAGCACAAGCCAGGCCTGTCCGATGCGCTTCTTCCCGAAATGATCCAGAGCAAAATATCCCGCGACCGTCAGCGGTACAAAGAGAAAGATAAAGATATAGGAATTAAAATACATATGCTTCCTATCTGTGATAAAGCTTCTTCGTCTGGTAATGCGGTTCGCAGGTGAGGTTCACACCCAGCTTCCGGAAGGTGGCGGTATCCACACGTGAAAGGATCACGGAGGTGTGTACCTCGAGTCCGTGGAGCTTTTTCAGCTGTGCCCTGGCCAGTGCCGCTCTTTCATCCGAAGCCGCGCAGACGGAAAGTGCGATGAGCACCTCATCCGTATGAAGCCTCGGGTTATGGCTGCCCAGTATCCCCGTCTTCAGATCCTGGATCGGGTCGATCACCTCGGGCGAGATCAGCTTCACTTCATCCGGCAGACCGGCCAGCATTTTCAATGCATTCAGCAGTAGCGCCGCGGAAGCACCCAGAAGATCCGTCGTGCGTCCGGTGACAATGGTCCCGTCGGGCAGCTCCATGGCTGCTGCCGGTGCCCCGGTCATCTCGGCCTTCAGAAGCGCCGCTCCCACAACGGGACGGTCCTCGGTACTCACGCCCGCCTGCTTCATCAGAAGCTCCAGCTTCATCACTTCCTCTTCGTCCGCGCTGCCCTGGCGTCTCCGGCAGAGAGCATCATAATAACGCCGGATGATCTCCTGCTTTGACGCGCTGCGCACGGCTTCATCATCGATGATGGCGTTCCCGACCATGTTCACGCCCATATCCGTAGGGCTCTTGTAGGGTGAGCTGCCCATGATCTTTTCGAACATGGCGTTGACCACCGGGAAGATCTCCACATCACGGTTGTAATTCACCGTCTGCTCCCCGTATGCTTCCAGATGGAAGGGATCGATCATGTTCACATCCGCAAGATCCGCCGTGGCCGCCTCATAGGCCAGGTTTACCGGATGCTTGAGCGGCATGTTCCAGATCGGAAAAGTCTCATATTTTGCATAACCCGCCCGGACCCCGCGCTTGAATTCATGATAAAGCTGGGAAAGACAGGTCGCCATCTTGCCGCTGCCGGGCCCCGGCGCGGTGACCACGACCAGCGAACGGCTGGTCTCGATATAATCGTTTTTTCCGTAACCTTCGTCACTGACGATAAACTGCACGTTTGCGGGATAACCGGCGATCGGATAATGGCGGTAGACCTTGATCCCCAGGGTCTCGAGCTTTTTCTGGTATGCAATGGCGGCGGGCTGCTCCTTGAAACGGGTGAGCACCACGCTGCCGACATAAAGCCCGTAATCGCGGAAGGCATCGATCAGACGCAGCACATCCATATCATAAGTGATCCCCAGATCCCCGCGCAGCTTATTCTTTTCGATATCACCGGCGTTGATGGCAATGACGATCTCGGCATCATCGTTCATGGTCGAAAGCATGCGGATCTTGGAATCCGGCTGAAATCCCGGAAGCACACGGCTTGCATGAAAATCATCAAAAAGCTTGCCTCCGAATTCCAGATAGAGCTTTCCTCCGAAGCTTTGGATACGTTCTTTTATCCTTTCACTCTGAAGGCTCAGATACTTGTCATTGTCAAATCCCTGCCGGTACATAATCACACCTCTGTTTTATGACAGATATTCATCGATCGCCTTTGCCGCCGCCTTGCCTGCGCCCATGGCCAGGATCACGGTAGCTGCGCCGGTCACGGCGTCTCCGCCGGCGTATACGCCTTCCTTCGTGGTCTTGCCGGTAGCCTCATCCGCTACGATGCATTTCCACTTATTTACCTCCAGGCCTTCGGTGGTGCTGGAGATGAGCGGGTTCGGGCTGGTTCCGAGACTCATGATCACGGTATCCACATCGATGTCAAACTCGCTGCCCGGAACTTCCACGGGACGGCGGCGGCCGCTGGCATCGGGCTCACCGAGCTCCATACGGATGCAGCGTATGCCCTTTACCCAGCCCTTCTCGTCCTCAAGGATCTCGACGGGATTGGTGAGCAGATCAAAGATGATACCCTCTTCCTTTGCATGATGCACTTCCTCCACACGGGCAGGAAGCTCCGCCTCGCTGCGGCGGTATACGATATGCACTTCGGCACCGAGACGCAGAGCGGTACGCGCCGCATCCATGGCAACGTTTCCTCCGCCCACGACCGCGACCTTTTTGCTCTTCATGATCGGGGTGCTGGACTTTTCGTCAAAAGCACGCATCAGATTGCTGCGGGTCAGGTATTCGTTGGCGGAGAACACGCCGTTGGCGTTCTCGCCCGGGATGCCCATGAACTTGGGAAGTCCCGCGCCGGAGCCGATGAATACGGCGTCATAATGCTCTTCGCTGATCAGCTCGTCGATGGTGATGCTCTTGCCGATCACCACATCGCGCTCGATCTTCACGCCGAGGCTCATAACATTCTCGATCTCTTTTTCCACGACCGCTTCCTTGGGCAGACGGAACTCAGGGATACCGTATACGAGAACGCCGCCGGCTTTGTGAAGCGCTTCATAGATGGTCACGTCGTAACCGGCTCTTGCCAGATCGCCCGCGCAGGTCAGGCCTGCAGGGCCGCTGCCGATCACGGCGACTTTCTTTCCTTTCTTTTCGGCTGCCGGAGTGGGACGGATCCCGTTTTCGCGCGCCCAGTCGGCAACGAAACGCTCCAGTTTTCCGATGGATACGGGCTCGCCCTTTACGCCGCGGATGCAGACGCCTTCACACTGGCTCTCCTGCGGGCAGACACGGCCGCATACCGCGGGCAGTGCACTGCTCTCGCTGATGATGCGGTAAGCCTCTTCCATGTTTCCTTCTTTTACCTGCGCGATAAACGCGGGGATATTGATGCTCACGGGGCAGCCCTGGATACAGCGTGCATTCTTGCAGTTGATGCAGCGCGTGCTCTCTGCCATGGCTTCTTCCTTATTATAGCCCAGACATACCTCTTCAAAATTGTGCGCCCGTACCGCGCTGTCCTGCTCCCGTACGGGTACCTTCTTTAAAACATCTACCTCGATCATGCCTGTGCGCCCTCCTTTGCTTTGGCTTCCCAGTCTCTGTACATTCCCGAACGTCTCATGGCTTCGTCCCAGTTCACCTTGTGACCGTCAAATTCCGGTCCGTCAACGCAGGCAAACTTCGTCTTGCCTTCCACGCTGCAGCGGCAGGCACCGCACATGCCGGTACCGTCCACCATGATGGGGTTCATGGATACCACCGTATGGATCCCCAGTTTTTCGGTCAGCTGGCAGACAAATTTCATCATGATCATGGGACCGATGCATACGCAGTGATCGTACTGCTTTCCTTCCTGCGTCACCAGATCCTCCAGGCATTTGGTCACCATACCCGTCCGGCCGTAACTGCCGTCATCCGTGGTGATAAAGAGATTGTCGGTCACGGCCTTGAATTCCTCTTCCATGATCAGGATGTCCTTATTCTTGGCACCGATGATCACGTCCGAAGCTACGCCATGCTCCTTCAGCCATTTCACCTGGGGATATACGGGAGCGGTTCCCAGACCGCCGGCCACAAACACGATCTTTTTCTTTTTAACTTCCTCGATATCGTCCGTTACCAGATCCGAAGGCTGTCCCAGCGGTCCGACGAAATCCGCAAGGCTGTCCCCCGCTTTCATCTGACCCATACGGATCGTGCCGGCACCGATCACCTGCACTACGATGGTCACACTGCCCTTCTCCCTGTCATAATCGCAGATCGTCAGCGGGATGCGTTCCGCATCCTCATGACTGCGCACGATCACAAACTGGCCGGGAAGGCAGGCGCGCGCCACCATGGGCGCTTCAATGTCCATCCGGAAAATGTTCTCGTTCAGATACTTCATCGATAAAATTTGAAACATGGCAAAATCCCTCTCTTTTTGTGAAAAAAAACTAAGCGAAATTATAACACCGATTCCTTTATTTGTCATCCCCCGCGCGCCTGCGCAAGATTGACCCGCATTTCACCCTCGATCACGAGCCCTCCGCAGTCTCCGGGAATGATCAGATGCTCACCGCGCCTTACCGCAGTGCCGTTCATGCTGCCCTCCCCTTCAAGGATGCTCGCGATCTGCCACTGGGGCACGTCGATCCTGCAGCTGCCGGAAACGGACAGGGTCCAGACCTTCACCCTCGAGGTCGCGGCCAGGAGCTGCAGCTCGTTCTTCCGCTCACCGGTATGGATCAGCTCCGCCGTCGTGATGTGATCCGGCACACGGAGTACATCGAGACTCTGCTGTATGTGCAGCTGACGGGGCTTTCCGTTCTGAAGCCGGTCGTAATCGTAAACGCGGTAGGTCACATCGGAATTTTCCTGCACCTCAAGGAGCATGACGCCGGCCGTGATCGCATGGAGCGTACCGGGATCCAGGCGGATAAAATCGCCCTTTTTCACGGGCACGCGGTTGATCAGATCATCCCAGCGCTTTTCCTCCACCATGCGCTTCAGATCCTCCCGGTCCTTCGCGCGGTTTCCCACCAGGAGCTCGGCGTTTTCGGGACAGTCCAGGATGTACCAGCATTCCCATTTGCCACGGCAGCCTTCGTGTTCTTCCGCATAGGCGTCGTCCGGATGCACCTGCAGGGAAAGATTTTCCTTTGCATCCAGGATCTTGACCAGCAGGGGGAAGTCCTTTCCCCTCTCCTCACCGAAGATCCCCGCTTCTTCTTTCCAGAGCTGCGAAAGCCTTTTGCCTTTATACTCGCCTTCCGTGACCTCGCTGTCGGCAAGCTCGTTGCAGCTTACCACCCAGCATTCTCCCAGTCCCGTATCCAGGCTGCTTTCATAGCCCCATTCCGTTTTTAATCTGCTGCCGCCCCAGATGCGTTCCATCAGCACCGGCTTAAACTTTAGCAGCCCGCTCATGCAGTCTCCCCTTTCTTTTCCGCAGCGGATACCAGGATACCCAGCAGATCAAAAGCTGTCTCCCCGCTGCCCTCTTCACTTTTCAGCCATGCCACTTCGCCCGTATTAAGCGCGGCCTTTTCCCAGCCCAGTTCTTCCGGCTCCCCCAGGACCCGTATGCACAGCGTATGTTCTGCCGCCTGCACAGGCTTTTCCCCTGCCAGACGGATCACTTCATTATATGTATCATAACAGAGCGGCGAACGCCGTTCCGGCGTCAGCCCGTCCAGAAGCTGCCCGTGCCGCAGCACCGGGACCGTGGAAAGACAGTCTCCCCAGTCCTGGTCAAAATTGGCATCCAGAAAGACCGGCCGTCTTTCATCCCCGTCCACGACCGCCGCGGCCACCGGTGCCGGCCGCTTCACCGTACGCCGGAACTGTACCGCCAGCTCGCTGCCGTAAAATCGGAAGCGAATCTCATCTCCGGCCTTTTTCCCGGTCCAGCCTCCGCGGAAATGATCCGCCGGATATTCCTTTTCTTTTTTATCCGCGCTGAAGCCAGAAAGCTCCGGTGAGGAATTGCCGTTCTGCCAGAGTGTTATATCTTCCCAGGCATTTGCGGTGAGGGCTGCCGGAAGCGCCGCTTCTTCTCCCGGATACGCCTCTTTCCTTACTTCTTCCAGGAAGGCGCTGACCAGCTCCGCGATCATCCCGTGGCCTTTATCGTTGGGATGCAGACCGTCCGCAGTGATACTCTCCGCTTCCAGCTCCCCGCTTTTTATCATCGCATAGATCGAGCTCCGCACACTGAGACAGGGCAGTCCGTAATGTCTGCCCAGAGCCAGGTGCTCCGCCTCCGCCGTGGTGCCGTCGTCATATTTGATAAAGTGAAGCAGGACCACCGCCGGCTGCCCTGTACTTCCCAGCAGCTTACGGAGAAGCCCCTCGTAACATTCCTGATAAAACTCATTCGCGGCATCGTTTACGGAGAAATCCACAAAGACCACGTCCGGCCTTTCCGAAAGCACATCCCGCTCCGCCCTGGCCGCGCCGTAATCCGAGCCGGTCCCGCCGATGCCCGCATTGACATAGCGCATCCTGCTCTGCGGAAAGCTTTTCTCCCACCAGGAAAAAATGCGCGCCGCATAACAGTTCTCATGGGCAGTGGAGGAATAGCCCTCGGTGATGGAGCCGCCCAGAAAAGCGATACAGAGTGCTTCCCCGCGCTCCGCCTTTTCCATGACGCGCCGTAAACGCGCGTGATCTCCGCTGTTTATAAGGGCCTGATCCATCCGCTCCGTTCCTTTCATTCGACTTTCCGTCCGACGGATACCCGGAGGATCTTCCAGCCTGCGGAGCCCTCCGCCTGTATCACCGGGCCCCAGGTACTCACATCTTCCCCGCAATAGGCCGCGATCAGTTCAAAGGGGATACGGCAGACTCCGTCCTCCGTGATCAGCGCACCCCGTCCGCTTTCTTCATCCTTTCCGATCACCACACTGCTGCCCTCAATCCCTTCTTCCTCCGACTCTCCGGCCTTCGGAAGCACGAGCCAGAGATCTCCCTCCGACTCATATTCAAGGGTGATCACACTCCCCGGCTGAAACGCAGCCGCGATCTCTTCCTTTTTCAGATCGAACAGATCCTCCGCTTTCCCCGAAGCGGATTCCACTGCCTGCTCGTTTTCAATGACAAAATTCAAAGGCGAAAGGGCTGTGCCCTCGCCGATGCGTATCCCCGTCACTTCCCAGTTGGAGGATGCCTCCGCCTGCATGCGCTGTCCCCAGCGCGCGGGATCGGGGCCGCAATACTGTACGAGCAGTTCATAGGGGATATAGCAGTGTTCTCCATCACATACCGCATTGCCGCGCATATCTTCATCCGACACGCGCACGCCCACACGGATGCCCTCGCCGCTGTCCTCTCCCTGAGCCACGGCGTTTTCGGCATCCGGCATGACCACCCACAGTTCTCCGGTCTCGGAGGTATAGCTGATCTCGATCACACTGCCGGGTTTGAGTTTCTCCGCCACCGCTTCCGAAGTGATATCCGGAATGATATCCGCCCGCTCCCAGGCTTCGCCCTTAGCGGCCTGTCCTGTACTGACGGCATTTTTCAATGCATATTTTTTTGCGCCTCTGCCCAGACGGACCGACAGCACTTCCCAGTCGCCGTCGCTTTCCGCCTGTATGTTATCGCCCCAGTTTTCGATCCGCTCTCCCATGACCGCGGCGATCTGTTCATAGCTCAGCTGTATCTTATCATGCTTCCCGTTTACGATGACATCGCCGCAGTCACCGAACATGCCGGCACCCACCCGCACCCAGGTCTTTGTGCGGCCCTGCGCGTCCTTTACCAGCGAGCTTTTGGCCCGGTCAAATACCAGCCAGAGCTTTCCCGTAGAGGAACGGTATTCGATCTCGATCACGCTGCCCGGCTGCAGCTTCTCCTTCAGCGCATCATCCAGTGTGATGATATCCGCCTGCGTCCAGGCACCGCCGGCGGCAGTGGCACCGATCTCCTCGACATCGCTCAATACATACTGATTCCATGGATCATCCCCGAGTACAGCAGGGATCTCCTCATTTTCTTCAATATTATTATCCGATACGGCCTCTGCCTCATCCTCCTCCGGAACCGGCGTCGGCGTCGGTGTGGAGGTAACGGGCACCGGCGTCGGTGTCGCATTCTCTTCCGCGGGTATTTTCTGCTGATCCCCGCAGCCTGCCATCAGCACGGCAAGCGCTGTCATCAGGGCGATCCCGGCTGCGCCGGCTGTCTTCTTCTCTTTTCTCAATTTACTCATCCTCCCGACCCTAACCTGTATATTCTACCATAAATCAAAAAAAAGTACCATAAATATATGATGCCGGTGTCAAAAGCCCATGAGCCGGCCGAAGGAACCCGTATGTATCATAAAGAAATAAAATTTGACCTTAACATCATTATGCAGATGTGATAAAATGTTCTCCATGTTGACGGATTTTTTCCAGACAATCGAACACTGCCTCAGGGAAACAGGGAACACCATAAAGCAGATGGACTATCTCCATATCCTTCTGGTAGCGGGTGTTGTCGTACTTTTCATACTGCTGGTCTTCCGCTCTTTCCGTGAATTGTCGGAGCGCCGGGCCGAGCTGCTCTGGTCCGCCCTGAGCGCGTTTTTTGTATGCCTTCTGCTTTTCTGCTGTATCGTTGCAAACCAGGCCGGCATCCTGGTCTTTGAACCCTCCGCAAAGCCGGAGGATACGGTGAGTCATTTCTTTGACAGCTTCATCGCCGGAGATACCAAAGCTGCCGTCCGTGATCTGGGCGAAAACCAGCAGCTGCTCTATATCCCCTCAGACACCGACGATACCGGGATGCTGTACTATGATGCGCTGAAGAACAGCTATTCCTATCAGCTGCTCGGTCCGGCCGAGATCGATAAAGGCCATGCCACGCAGAAAGTGAGCTTTTCCTATCTGAAGCTTTCGGAACTGCCGGGCCCGATCTATCTTTATGTCATGGATGATCTGGAGGATTACGTCAGCACTCATAAGAAGAATGAGATCTATGACAGCGAGGAGAATTATCTCCCCGAAACGCTGGATAAGGTATACAGAAACGGTGTGGAGCATATCCTGCAGGATCCCGCGCCTTACCTTGGCACCATCGAAACGGAACTCAGCCTTGACTTTTCCGGCAAGCGCTGGTATCTGCACGTAAACGACGATCTGATCCGGGCCTTCTGCGGCGGGGTCAGCCCGGGTGCGAATTTTGCGAATAATGCCAAGAGCGAAGTGCTGCAGGATCTGACTTTTATACCCAAGCAATACAAGATCGCCGAGGGAGCGCTGGTCGGTCCCGAACCGAACCGCGACAAATTCGGCTGCACGCATGATCCCGCGGAGATCCGCGCGCTGGTGGAAGCCTATCCGCGCCTTACGGGCAACAATGAGACCTTCTGGAATGAGGATATCGACATCAAGAGCGACGGGATCAGCTACTACGCCGACGACACGATCCTGGTCATCGGCTGGAAACAGCTGATCTATAACCGTTTCTGCACTTTTGCGGAAGTTTATATTGCGGATCCCTCGCAGATCCGCCGCAAGCTGTCCGAAGACACTTTCGGATCCCCGATCCATAAGACCGCGACAAACATGGCGGCAGAATGCAACGCCGTGGTCGCCATCAACGGGGATTTCTACAAATACCGCACGGTCGGCCTCACCACCTACCAGAGACAGGTCTACCGTTTCAATCCGGGTGCACTGGAATTCTGCCATGTGGACGGTAACGGCGACCTGCTCTTTACCTATGCGGGGGAGCTGCCCACAAAAGATGCCGCGGAAAAATACGTCGCCGATAACGACATCCTCTTTACCATCGCATTCGGCCCCGTACTGGTGGAAAATTACGAGATCCACAATTCCAGTCCCAATTACGCCCTCGGAGAAGTGACGCAGAACTACGCGCGTTCTTCCATCGGCCAGACCGGCCGCGGACACTATCTGCTGATGAACATGAATTTCGGTTTCGGCACGCCCAACGGTACCATTGCCGATTCCTGCCGCATCATGCAGGCCATGGGCTGTGAACGCGCCTATGCCCTGGACGGCGGACAGACCGCCGAGATCGTGCTCAATAATAAGATGTTCAATAAGGTTGACTACGGCGGGGAGCGCTATGTGAGCGATATCATCGTTTTCGATACGGCGATGCCGCGGAACGAGAATGATTAGCCTGCCTGCTCGCTAAGCGCCGGCGGCTCGATACGGTCCTCGTGCTGAACGCATACCGGCCCGGCCGGCGGAATACAGAACGGCAATCTTTGGTCAAAAATATTATGTAAACCCTTGAGACTTCGCATAAATTATGGTAAAATCAATAAGTATTGTGCCGCGCAGGGCAATTCCCGCATAATTTATGTGAACCGAATTGAGTGAGATATTAGAAACAATCGATTACGCGTTTCATGAAGCGTTACGCTGTATAAAGGAAATGGATGCGCTCCATTCCGGCATGGTGAAGCTGCTGGCAATTTTGCTGTGCTTCTTTTTTTTGCGCGGGGTCTGGGGTGAGATCCGCCGCCGTGAGGAAGCCCTCTGGTCAACACTGAGCGGGTTCTTCCTCTGCATACTGCTGCTCTGCTGCGTTCTCGCGGACAGCCGCGGTACCCTGGTCTTTAAGCCCTCCTGTACCCCGGAGGAGACCGTGACCCATTTCCTGGACAGCTTTTCCGGCGGGCATCCGGAGGAAGCCGTTGCGGATCTGTCTACGCCCCGGCAGCTTTTTACGACACCGGAAGGCGTGGACGAAACCGCCGCACTGTATTATCAGGCACTGCAGAACAGCTATTCCTGGGAACTGCGGGGGCCCGCAAAAACGGAAGAGACCCATGCAAGCCAGCGGATCGCCTTTACCAGCCTGAAACTTTCGACACTTACCCCGCTGATCGAAGGATATGTCATGGAACGCCTGCCGGTCGTGATCGACGAACGGCCGAAAAGCGAAGTATTTGATGAAGAGGAAAACTACCGGCCCGAGGTGTTGGACGAGATCTACGCGGAAGGCGTACAGAAGATCACGGACAATGCCGAGGACTATTACGTTACCACGGAGCTGACGCTCTCCCTGGACTACCGCGACGGACGCTGGTACATCCTGCCCGACGACGAACTGCTGCTCTGCTTTTCCGGCTACTCGGAAGACGGCGAGATGTTCGCAAACAACGCGCGCGCGGATGTACTGGGCCAGCTGACCTATATCCCCAAACATTATGTGATCCCGGAGGATATGGTGCTGGTACCCGCGCCCAACCAGAATAAATACGGGACGACCGACGATCCGCAGGTGATAAAAGATCTGCTGGCGGCCTACCCGCGTGTCACGGGGATCGACGAACCCTTCTGGCATGAGGATATAAAGATCCTGGACGGCCAGTATAATTACTACGCCGATGAGACCATCGTGGCCGTCGCCTGGCGGGAACTGTATATGGGAAAGAACTGCAGCTTTGCGGATGTCTATATCGCTGATCCTTCGCAGCTCAGACGGAAGCTGGCAGACGATACCTACGGCTCGCCGATCCACAAGAGTGCTACGGCCCTGGCTGCGGAAGCCAACGCGGTGATCGCGCTGAACGGGGACTTTTATAAATTCCGCGGCATCGGCATCACCGCCTACCGGCGGCAGCTTTACCGCTTCAACCCTTCGCGGCTGGAGCTCTGCCATATGGATGCTTCCGGCAATATGCATTTTACCTATTCCGGAGAACTGGAGACCAAGGAAGATGCGGAAAAATACATCGCCGATAACGACATCATCTTTTCCCTTGCCTTCGGCCCTGTGCTGGTGGAAGATTACAAAGTTCATGATGCCGGCGACTGGTACCAGCTCGGCGAAGTGACGGAACACTATTCCCGCAGCTCCCTGGGCCAGCGCGGAAGCTGCCATTACCTGCTCATGACCATCAACCCGGGCTACGGCACGGGCAGCGCGACGATCGTGGATTCGCGCAATATCATGCAGGCCATGGGTGTGGAAAGGGCCTACGCCATGGACGGCGGACAGACCGCCGAGATCGTGATACAGAACCGGATGTTCAATCCGGTAGACTTTCTAAACGAACGTATGGTAAGTGATATCATTTATTTTGCAACGGCATTGCCGGAAAGTGAGAACCGTTAATCCATCATGAACCCGATCGCCATCATCATCGACAACCGACAGATCCACTGGGACGTCATCATCATCGCACTGACGATCCCCGCCTGGTTTTTCCGTGCACACTCGCTCAATGCGGGCGGCGGAGGGAAACGCCTTGCCACCTGGTTCTGGCTGCCCCTCGCCGTGGTCTTCGGTATGTTCAGTTCCCGTATGCTATACTGGTATACGCATATAGAACAATACTCTTCCCTGTCCGAGGCGCTTGCGGACCGCAGCAGTACAGCCTTTTCGATGCTGGGACTTCTCCCCGGTATCGTCCTTGCTGCTGTGACGGTGCGTCTCATGCAGCTCTGCAAAAATCTGCCGGCGCTGCTGGATGCCCTCGCTCCCGCCACCGCCATGGGCATGGGTCTGCTCTATCTGACCGACCTTTTCAACTATAACTGCCGCGGCAAATTCCTCGTAGAGTCGACTTCCATGCAGCATCTGCCCTTTGCTTCCGCAGTGCCCGGTGCCGGCGGCGAAGTCGAGTACCGCTTTGCCACATTTTTTATCAGCTTCCTTGTACTGATCCTGATCGCGCATCTCTGTACGAATTTCTACTATGACCGGAAGAGGGAATACGGTGCAACGGCCTGCATGTTCCTGCTGCTCTTTTCCGCATCCGAATTTATCCTGGACAGCACGCGCTACGATCCGGAGTATTTTCCTTTCAACGGGTTCGTCAGCATCCTGCAGATCTTTTCGGGCGTGAGCATCCTGCTCCTGGGAATCGGCTGGTCCATACGAGCGCTGAAGAAACGCGGTTTCCAATGGTATTTTATCCTGCTCTGGCTGGGACTTGCCGCAAGCATGACTGCCACCGGCATCCTGGAATATCTGGTTCAGCGCTACAGCGACCAGCATGCAAAGATCTATACCTTCATGGCGCTGTCCTGCTTTGCCATGGTGGTCTTTCCCTATATCCTTTATTCCCTGGGAAGAACGAAGCTGGAACCGGAGGAAGCTCCGGAAAGCTTCCGTCTGCCTTTCTTCTTCCGGACAAGGCCGCGGCTGGGACGGATCAATGAAGAAAAGCTGGAACGGCTCGGTGAAGAAGAGCTGGAACGGCTCGCAGACTGAGCCTCAGATATTCAGAACGGCGCATCACAGATCGAGGAGATCAGCAGTACATAAGACGGAAGTACGAGCTCCGGCTCGATGCCGCAGCGCTCGCGCAGCTCCTGCGCCAGTGTCTCGGTGCTGCGCCCGTCCAAAGGCATCAGAAGCAGTTTCCCCGGCTCGGGTTTCGGGCCGTCAGCTTCGGAAAATGCATCCAGAAGGCGTACATTCGGTATCGCAAGTAAAACGTCGGACAGTTTCCGGCGTTTTTTTTCATATTCCTGCCAGTCGTTCTCCGTCAGCCGTGAAACAAAGTCGATACAGTCATCCATCGCTGCCATGAAAGGGTATGAGGGAGAAGTAGTCTGATAGACCGCCAGCCATTCCTGAATGCTCTCCGCGGATACGCGCTCTCCTTTCAGATGGAGGATCGCCGTCTGCGTCGGCGAGGGCAGGGTCTTGTGCAGGCTCATCACGCAGACATCCGCGCCGCACTGCAGAGCACTTTTCGGATGAAGGCGGCTGAAGCCGAAATGTGCTCCGTGAGCGGCATCCACGATCAGCGGGATCCCTTTTGCATGCACCAGCGCGGCAATCTCCTCCAGCTCCGCGGAGAAGCCTTCGTAATTGGGTGAAGTGAGCAGCAGGGCATCGGCATCCGGACAGGCTGCCAGGCCCCTTTCCGCTTCCGCAAGCGTCACGCCGAGACCCGCAGCGCTCTGCGGCTCCCGCTCCGTTTCCAGAAAGGACAGCTTCAGCTCCCGAAGCATGGCGGCATTATATACACAGCGGTGGGATTCCCGCTGCATCAGAAGCTTCCCGCCCTTCGGCACCACGGCGCTCACCGCTGTCAGGATCCCGACCGTGGATCCGTTTACCAGATAAAAACTCGCATCCGCACCGTACAGCGCTGCCGCGCGTTCCTGCGCTTCCTTCAGTATGCCCGAAGGCGCATGCAGGTCGTCCAGCCCAGGCAGTTCGGTCAGATCCAGCGGATCCAGACTGCCTTTATGTCCGGGCGTATGATAGGAACGCAGTCCCCGCGCCGCATATGCTTCCAGTGCTTCCCGCAGCTTTCCCATCTCAATCCTCCGGACGCAGACAGGTGAGGAAACGGTTTCCGGATTCACCAAAGCGCTTTGCGGCATCTTCACGGCCGATCTTGTAGACCGCCTCTTTTTTCGTCGGATCCATGACCACCACATTCAGTTCGTTATATCCCACCAGAAGGAGACCGCCTCCGTCGTTTTCCTGTACCAGGACCGGCCGTTCATTAGCCACATAATACAGGATCGCATCCAGAGGAAGACCGGACAGGTCCAGGATCTCCGCATCGGGCATCGCTTCCGCCAGGATCCCGCCTGCCGTTACCCCGCGGGAAAGACGTGCCAGACTGTCATATTCCACGCCCTCATAGGAAAGCCAGGTGTTCAGACAGGCTGCCAGCACTTCCTGCTTATCTTCTCCGACCTCTCCCACCGGGCCGCGGATCGCCATGATCTGGTTCTTTGTCAGCAGCGCCGTTCGGCGGTACAGCAGCACCCCTCTTTCATCCCTTACCGCGCCGCCTCCTTCAAAGGCTTTTTCAATGGCTTTATAACTCTCGCTCAAACGCGCGTACAGCTTTCCCTGCATGATCACATCGTATACTCTCTGCTCTTTCTGCTCTTCCTCTTTGTGGATCTCTCTCTTTCCCTCGAAAAGCACAAAGCGCGGATTGAGGATCTGCAGGCTTTCGGTATTGATCTCGCTGCGCAGCTTCAGCTGGGTGATCGTCTCGAAACGCTCCGTTACCACCGTCTCCAGCGTATTCCTTTCGATCTTCTGCTCTCCGTTATTCAGGATCTGGTCATCGGCGATCTCCACAAGCTTTCCTTCATCGCTCTTCTGAACACGTTTCAAGGTGATCATATTCTCGGATTTTTCCACCGCCGTAACAAATATGCCGTCATTGCTGTATTCCTTCAGCGTCTTTCCGTTGCGGCCCCGGATGCTGATACTGTACATCGGGAACACGGTATGCCCGCTCTCATCCGTAGTGATATCCTCATCCCTGGCCTTGCCATAGACCAGATCTTCTCCGAAGAAAGTGATAGGCAGGAGCTTTTCGCTTCCCTCGGAAAGGATACTGCCCTTGCGCCTTCCTCCCAGATCATAAACATTGATCGTATCGGAATCGTAGATATCCGTCCCGTCTCCCCAGGCTGCGATCAGCTGGCTTTCCGAAGTGACCAGAGCATCCGGCGGAAGATCTCCGGAAAGCTTTGCCGTATTTCTGGATTCGACCGAGATGCGGTATACATCGTTGTCCATGCAGAGGTACATATTATTCTCATCCGCATAACAGAGCCGTTCCACATCCTGCTTCAGCTGCTCATAGCTGCCGTAGAAGGGCACGAAGACTTTTTCCTCCACCGTATTGAGCGTTCTGTTGTAATGATACAGGATCACGCCCATGCTGCCTTCATGATTTCCGCAGTTCATATAGCCCCATACGCAGAAGGATACATCCCCGGTCTCGTCCACGTCGAAAATGCGGATATTGTTATTACGGGCCGTCTCGCGCCGGTCTTCCATATCCTGATCATAAAAGCCGAAAACATAGGCCAGACGGTTCGTCGTCGCATCATAGCTGTACAGACGGCCGCAGTTCGCAAAGGCAAGGATATGGCCGTCATTGCTCTCCTTTTTTTCCAGAGACGCGACCATCCCGAGCTGGATCTTGTTTCCGGCGATCACCGCGCGCTCTTCGTCAAACAGCTCTTCCATGGTACGTTCGTATTCCAGAAGGAGCATGCGCTCCCGTCCGCGCCTGCAGCGGTAAAACTCATGAACAAAACAGTACTGCTCCTGTTCCCCTTCCTTCACGCTGATCAGATAATCCAGGCAGATCTGCGCCGTGTTTCCGTCGATGTCCCGGATGACCGCACGGGGTTTGGTGACTTTTTGGGGATTTAAGCTTCCCCAGCTCACCTGGTCCGCACTGGAATGGATATCCACACGGGTAAAGGTGGAATTGTCCCCCTTCCGGTTGCTCTCCAGCCAGGTGGGAAGCTCGCCGTGGGCACGGACCTTATCAAAGGTACATTCATGAAAATACAGGGCAAAATCCAGCATCTCTTCCAGCGTATTCTCCGGCAGCCGCACAATCCTTGTATAATACCGCAGAAGACGCCCGTCCTCACACTGGGCCAGAACACAGAGGGAATAAGGGATCTTTTCCTTTATCAGGTCACGCAGGGTGACATTTCCGCTCAGGCGGTCCCCGGCATTGGCATAGTCAAAGATCTGGGTTTCCTCGATCAGTCGTCCGTCCAGAAGGGAACGCACGCAGACACTCAGCTTACTGATGGAATTCCCGTACAGATCGAAAGCGAAATGCAGGGTCCGGTCATCACCGATGGGCGTGATATGAGCGTCCATACGGCAGATATCCATCTCCTCCGTAAAAGGCTGCATCTCATTATATTCTCTTCCGTTCACGCTAAGACAGAGCAGAGGCATGGTGGCCCGCGACATTTCCGTCGTCATATCGGTATTGCCGCGGTTCATCAGGCTGCTCAACACAAGAAGGGAGATCAGAAAGATCCCCCGCAATAAATGATCAGTAATAAAGTTTTACTTATATGTCGTACTTTCACTCTGTGTCAGGTTCCGGCAGAAACGCCCGCTGCTCTTTCCCCCTGCCGCGTATGCCGCGTCCCGGGTCCACGGGTATATGAGCGGAATGCCGCAGCTTATTTCAGCGCCTGTATCCTCGCGATGGAACGCTTGAGCGCTGCTTCGGCACGATCCAGATCCACATCGTCCCCGCGTGCCGCGATACGCTCTCTCGCACGCTGCCCGGCGCTCTCGGCACGATCCAGATCGATCTCATCCGGCCATTCGATCAGCTCTGCCAGCACCGTCACACGGTCCTGCAGGATCTCGACAAAGCCGGCATGCAGCGCGGCTTTTTTCTCGCCCTCCGGAAGCGTCATCACCATCACACCGGGAGCGACGATCACGGTCATGGGTACGTGATTCCTAAAAATACCGATCTCACCCTCGGTGGTATTAAATTCCAGCATTTCCACATCACCCTCAAAAAAAACTCTTTCCGGGGTGACCACTTTTAATGCAAATGTATCAGCCATTCGTTTCCGTAACCTTTCTGAGCCTTACTTGTTCGCGCGAGCTACCACTTCGTCGATGGAGCCGGCATTCAGGAATGCGCTCTCGGGGATCTCGTCGTGCTTGCCGGCCAGGATCTCCTTGAAGCCGCGGATCGTTTCGCTGATGGGCACATACTTTCCTTCCATACCCGTGAACTGTGTCGCAACGAAGAAGGGCTGGGACAGGAAACGCTGCACCTTACGGGCACGGCTCACCACCTGCTTGTCTTCCTCGGAAAGCTCGTCCATACCGAGGATGGCGATGATATCCTGCAGCTCCTTGTAACGCTGGAGGATCGCCTGCACTCCGCGGGCTACCTGGTAGTGCTCCTCGCCCACAATACGGGGATCAAGGATACGCGAGGACGAATCCAGCGGATCCACAGCGGGGTAGATACCCTGCTCACTGATCGCACGGCTCAGGGTCGTGGTCGCATCCAGATGTGCGAAGGTCGTTGCAGGCGCGGGGTCCGTCAGGTCATCGGCGGGCACGTATACGGCCTGCACCGAAGTGATGGAACCGTTCTTGGTGGAAGTGATACGCTCCTGCAGAGCGCCCATTTCCGTCTGCAGCGTGGGCTGGTAACCCACGGCGCTGGGCATACGTCCCAGCAGAGCCGACACCTCGGAACCTGCCTGGGTGAAACGGAAGATGTTGTCAATGAAGAGCAGCACATCCTTACCGCCCTTGTCACGGAAATATTCCGCCATGGTCAGACCGGTCAGACCCACACGCATACGTGCCCCGGGGGGCTCGTTCATCTGTCCGAAGATCATAGCCGTCTTATCGATAACGCCGCTCTCGCTCATCTCGTGATAAAGATCGTTACCCTCACGGGTACGCTCGCCTACGCCGGTGAACACGGAGAATCCGTCATGCTCGGTTGCGATATTACGGATCAGCTCCTGGATCAGCACCGTCTTACCTACGCCGGCGCCGCCGAAAAGTCCGATCTTTCCGCCTTTCTGATAAGGGCAGAGCAGATCAACGACCTTGATACCCGTTTCCAGCATTTCCTGCTCGGTACTCTGCTCCTTGAATGCGGGAGCCGGACGATGGATCGGTTCGTATTCCACGTCTTCCGGAGCGGGCTTGTTATCTATGGGCTCACCCAGCACGTTGAAGATACGTCCCAGGGTCTTCTCACCTACGGGTACACGGATCGGAGCTCCCGTTGCAATGGCATCCATGCCGCGCACCAGACCGTCCGTCGGTCCCATGGCCACGCAGCGGACCGTATCATCGCCCAGATGCTGGGCCACTTCCACGACCAGCCTGCTGCCGTCATTGCGGGTGATGCTGATGGCCTCGTTGATCTCGGGAAGGTTGCCGTCAAACTTCACGTCCAGCACCGCACCCACGATCTGTGTCAGTCTGCCTTTCTTTTCCTCTGCCATTTTATATATCCTTTCTAAAGCAAAAATTTACGATAAGATATTCTGATCTTTTCTTTCTTTAGAAGCCTTCGGTCCACATGGATCGCACTCGGACTCTGCTTGCGCCACAGGCTTCGTCCCACTGTCTAAACCTCGCATGTATCCCCGCGTTGCGTGGCCCCTCATGCTCGAGCCAGCGGCCCCTCCTCGTGGCTCGCACGGATCCCGCTCCCGGCGTCGGCTCCAAAAGTGTATTCAATAATTAACTGATCGCGTCCGCACCGGCGATGATCTCGGTCAGCTCCGTCGTGATCTTGCCCTGACGTGCACGGTTATAAAGCAGCGCCAGATGATCGATCATCTCGGATGCATTGTTGGTCGCATTGTCCATGGCCTGCATACGTGCTCCGTTTTCCGATGCCTGGGCACTGATCAGCGCTCCGTAGATCAGACTGGAGATATACTTCGGGATGATCAGGTTCAGTGCCTCTTCATCCTCCGGTTCAAAATTCATCGGCGCATCCGCTTCGCGTTTTTCCGGCTTTGCCGCTGATTCCTCTTCATCCTCATTCTGCTTCGCCGCTTCCATATCCACGGGCAAAAGCTTCATCAGTGTGGGGACATGGCTCACCGTATTCTTGAAGAAGGTGTAGGCCAGCCAGATCTCGGCGATCTCTCCCGCTTCAAATGCAGCCAGAAGCTCCTTCGTGATCTTCATCCCGTCCTGGTACGCAGGCTCCTCGATCGCCTCGGAATAGTCCTTCATGATCGGGTAACCCGCACGCACACAGGCATCCTTGCCTTTTTTTCCTATGGCATAGATCGTCGTATTGTCCTTCGTGAAGTCGGGATTGCGGGTGATCATCTTGGTGATGTTGGAATTGTACCCGCCGGCCAGACCTTTATTGGACGTGATCATGATGACCGCTTTTTTCCCTTCCCGTCCGGCCTGCAGCCAGGGATGCTCGACCCCGCCGGCTCTGGCCAGGATGGATGTGACGGTATCATAAACGGCGTTAAAGTAGTATTTGCTCCGCTCGGCACGCTGTTTTGCGCGCTGAAGCTTTACGGTGGCAACCAGCTTCATCGCCTTGGTGATCTGCTGGGTGCTCTCAATACTGCTCTTGCGCCTTTTTATGTCTCTCATGGACGCCATATCACTGTTTCCTCTTTAAATCCTAAAAATCCTTCTTGAACGCTTCGATGGCACTGATCAGTTTCTCTTCGATCTCGGGCTTCATCTCCTTCTCGGTACGGATGCTCTCCGGGATCTCGGGATACTTGGTATCGATATACTCAAACAGTTCCGCTTCAAAGCGCAGCACATCTTCAACCGCGATATCCAGCAGATACTTCTTGGTCGCGGTATAGATGATGATGATCTGGTATTCGACCGGCATGGGCTTGTACTGCGGCTGCTTCAGCATCTCACGGATACGTTCGCCCTGTGCCAGACGCTCTTTGGTATCGGCATCCAGCTCACTGCCGAACTGCGAGAATGCAGCCAGCTCACGGTACTGTGCCAGCTCCAGACGGATCGGTCCCGCGATCTTCTTCATGGCCTTGATCTGTGCGCTGCCGCCCACACGGCTCACGGACAGACCGGCGTTGATCGCCGGACGGAAGCCGGAATTGAACATTTCCGTTTCCAGATAGATCTGACCGTCGGTAATGGAAATGACGTTGGTCGGGATATAAGCCGAAACGTCGCCTGCCTGGGTCTCGATGATGGGCAGCGCCGTAAGGGAACCGCCGCCGTACTGCTCATTCATGCGCGCCGCGCGCTCCAGAAGTCTGCTGTGCAGATAGAACACGTCGCCGGGATACGCCTCACGTCCGGGCGGACGTCTCAGCAGCAGGGAGAGTGTACGGTAAGCCGTTGCATGCTTGGACAGATCGTCATAGATCACCAGCACGTCCTCTCCGTTCTCCATCCACTCCTCACCGATGGCGCAGCCTGCGTAAGGAGCGATATACTGCAGCGGAGCCAGCTCGGAAGCCGTCGCCGCGACGACCGTGGTATAAGCCATGGCGCCGTATTCTTCCAGTGTCTTGACGATGGACGCCACCGTCGAAGCCTTCTGGCCGATGGCTACATAGATACACTTTACATTCTGGCCCTTCTGATTGATGATCGTATCGATGGCGATAGCCGTCTTACCTGTCTGACGGTCGCCGATGATCAGCTCACGCTGGCCGCGGCCGATGGGTACCATGGAGTCGATCGCCTTGATACCTGTCTGCAGCGGGGTATCCACGCTCTTACGCGTGATAACGCCGCTGGCCACACGCTCGATCTGACGGAATTTCCCGGTGCTGATGGGGCCTTTCCCGTCGATGGGCTGGCCCAGAGCGTTCACCACGCGGCCCAGCATCTCGTCACCGACCGGCACCTCCACCACGCGGCCCGTGGTCTTTACCGTATCACCTTCATTGATATTGCGGGAGGAGCCCAGGAGCACCGCGCCCACGTTGTCCTCCTCCAGGTTCATGACCATGCCGTATACTTCGCCGGGGAATTCAAGCAGTTCACCCTGCATGGCCTTTTCCAGACCATGGACACGGGCGATACCGTCCGCCACCTGGATGACGGTACCCACTTCCGAGACCTCCAGCCTGTCGGCATAGCGTTTGATCTGTTCCTTAATGACGGAACTGATCTCTTCCGGTCTTAAATTCATAGATCTGTCCTCTCCTGTACTGTTCTCTACGCAAGCTGTACCGAAACCTTGGACAGCTCGCGTTTCAAGCCCTCAAGCTTTGTCTTTATACTGGAATCCACAACCTTGTCGCCGATACGGATCACCAATCCTCCGATCAGACTCTCATCCACCGTATAATGGATCTCCATCTCCTTATACTTCGTGGTGGATATCAGTTTGGCCTCGATCTGCTTTTTCCGGCTGTCATCCAGTTCTGCCGGCGATGCGACATAGGCCACGCCGATACCCCGGCGCTCCTTGACGGCCGCCATGAAGCGATCGAGTATCGCAGGCAGTTCCGAATAACGGTCCTTCTGCAGAAGAAGCTTCAGAAAACCGAGAAGCTCGGCGTCCATTCTGCCGCCGAACACCGCGTCAAGGGTCTGCAGCTTTTCCTCTTTCGTCACCTTGGGGTGATTCATCAACACGGAAAAATCCGGGTTATCCTCAAGGATCCCCTGCAGAGAAAGCACTTCGTCATAAAGTGCGTCGATCTTGTTTTCTTCTTCCGCCAGGGAGATCAGAGCATCCCCGTAGGTACCTGCAACTAGCCTAGCCATGTATCGTTACCTATTTCCTTCAATGTTTCGTCCACAAGACTGTTCTGCACCGTCGTATCGATCCTGCCGGCCACGACCTTCTGGGCCATCAGGGAAGCGATGTTCACCATCTCCTGCTTCACTTCATCGGATACACGCTGCTTCTCCAGCTCCGCCTCACGCCCTGCACGCTCGATGATGGCTGCCGCTTCACGCTGCGCCTCGTCTTCGATCTTTTTCGCATTGATCTGCGCTTTCTTGCGGGCGTCCGCGAGGATCTGTTCCACCTCTTTATCTACCTCGCGCAGCTTCGCTTCATATTCTTCTTTCAGCCTGAGCGCCTCGTCCTTGTCATTCTGCGCAACGGCGATGTCGTTGCGGATGCGGTCGCTGCGGTCTTTTAAAAGCTTGCGCGCGGGATTGAACAGGTTGTACGAAAGGATGAGGAACAGCACGAATACAGCCAGCAGCGTGAGCCCCGAATCAAAGAGCAGCTGCCAGTCCAGGCCAAACATTCTCTCATAACTCTCTTCCAAGAGCATAAACACACCATTTCCCATGTGCCTGTCCGTGTGCCTCCTTTCTTACACTTTCTGAATCTTATTCTGCGGGCACCAGAGGCTTAACGAACATCAGCAGCATGGCGACCAGCAGACCGTACAGACCGGTGGTCTCGGCAACGGCCTGGCCCAGAAGCATGGTACCTGTCACATCACCCTTAGCACCGGGATTGCGGCCTACTGCAGCAGCTGCATGACCGGCAGCGATACCCTGGCCGACACCAGGCCCGATACCTGCGATAACAGCCAGACCTGCACCGATCGCGGAGCAACCCAGAATAAAATACTCGTCAAACATAGTCTTTCCTCCTTAAAAAATTATGCTTTACTCTTACTATACGCACGGTATGAATACCGTTATACAGTCCTTAACACGCGGAAAACCGCTTTTATGCCACGCTCTTTTTCGGCAGCTTTGCCGGTTCATCCCCGCAGGCGTCGGAGATGTAGGTCATGGTCAGCATACAGAACACGTAGGTCTGTATCGCGCCCGAGAACATATCGAAATAGGCGTGCAGCACGCCGGGCCATGCATAGGCGATCGCATGCAGCAGGCCGTATACCAGCGCCATCATAACGGTGCCGGACAGAACGTTCGCGAAAAGACGCAGGCTCAGCGAAACCGGTACCGCAAAATCACCGATCAGGTTGATGGGCAGCCAGAAAGGCCAGGGCTCGCACAGGCCCTTGATCACACCGCTCACCTTCTGATAACGGAACTTGCAGATCGTGATCAGGCTGAAGGAAACCACGCCCAGAGGAAAAGTCACGCCGTAATCCGCCGTGGGCGGACGCAGCCCGAATAGTCCCGAAATATTACTGAAAAGGATAAAAATGAAGATCGTACCGATATAATTGCGGAAGATCCTGGCGCTCCAGCCCATGGTACCGCCCACAAGCCCGTCCAGCTTCTCAACGATCAGTTCCACGATATTCTGAAAACCCGAAGGCACTTCGCTGCCTTTTTTGATCGCTGCTCTCGCAAAAAAAGAAAAGATGACAAGAAAGAGAAATACGATCGCTATACAGATGTGGGAGGTGGTGATCCAGAGTGTGACTCCGTTCAGCTCAAAGGAGAAGACCCCTTTGATCATAAATCCGAGATCCTGGCTTCCCTCCGCAGCTTCCTCTGCAAGATCTTCCGCTGCCAGTAACATGTTTGCCCCTATCATGTATCCTTAACCTTCCTGTTGTTGATTTTCGATGTCGTCGGCCTTCTGCTCTTCCGGGGATCCCTCTGTTTCCGGGTTCTTCCCTTTTCCGAACATCTCGTCCTGCACTTCCGGCGGGATCATCTCCCGTTCAAAGACTTCCTTTCCGCATACCCGTTCACTGATGCGGTGCGTCAAAGGCTGTAAATACGCCGAAAGCTTTAATGTCATAAGCCCGGCGAACGCTGCCAGCGGACTTGCCACATCGGTCAGTGCCAGCGCTGCCAGCATGGCGGCCATGGCAAAATACCGTATCAGATAAGCCGCGATGAGAAGCTTCGGCGCTCCTCCTTCACCGGCATCCAGAGCCCGTCCGATACTGTGCTCCATATGCGCGGCGACCAGCAGGGCCGATAAAGCGCCGATCCACAGGCCCAGCGCATTATGTCCTTTTGCTCCCGGGATCAGAAGCAGGATCAGCTGGATCACCAGGCTCCACAGCAGGATCCCGATCCAAAGCTCGATCAGGGTGCTGTGCCGGATCCAGAATGTCTTCACTGCATTCTTTGTCATTATTTTGAAAATACCGCCTCGATAGTACGTATATGTTCCGGAAACCCGCGACCGCTCCTACAAAGAAGAGTATGATCGTCCAGATCGCCGTACCGAAGCGCTTATCCAGTACACGCCCCAGGAAAAAACAGAGAAAGATCGGAACCAGCATCGTAATGCCGAACTGCGTGACCATCGTCAGCAGCTGCATCGCGTTTCGCCGCTCTTTGCGTTTCTCCTCCATGCTTTTTCGCATATAAAAGCATTATAGCCTTTTTGAAACGGAATGTCCACCCTTTTCAGAATGAAAAAAAGAAGAAAAGCCCTGCCGGTATACACAGCGGCAAAAACAAACGCGGCTGCGAGGATACGCAGCCGCGTGATTTCCGTTTTAAAACTGTCCGCTGAAGCTTACAGTTTGAAGTAGCTGATGGTGGAGTTCATCTCCGTCGCCAGGTTCTGCAGCTTGCCGGCCGCTTCGCTGATGATGGTGAAGGTCGCGTTCAGCTCTTCCATCGAAGCATTGGTCTCCTCGGTGGATGCCGCATTCTCCTCGCTGATGGCAGACAGGTCGCTGATGATCTCCATCAGGCCGTTCTTCGCGTCGTTCAGGGAAGCCACACGGCTGTTGATGTGTGCGGAAGTATCCTTCACGCTGGTCACATTACCGCTCATGGTCTCCATGTTGGTCCTGGTGGAATCCAGCTGCTGTGCCTGTACGCCGAAGCTCTCGTTCAGCTTCTCCAGGACGCTTACGCTGGAAGCGGAATCTGCCAGCAGCCTCTCTACGATGGCTTTGATCTTGTCTGCGCTGTCGCTGGACTGGTCTGCCAGCTGGCGGATCTCGTCTGCCACAACGGCAAAGCCGCGGCCAGCATCACCGGCACGGGCAGCCTCGATGGAGGCGTTCAGCGAAAGCAGGTTGGTCTGGGTCGCGATATCCGTGATGGCCTGGGTAAACTCGCTGATGGTCTTGGCCGAATTGTTGGTGGAATTGATGGTGTCGCCGATATCCTTCACGGATGCAGTCACTTCCTCGCTCTGGCGGATCAGCTTCTCCAGCGCATCCATAGCCTTGTCGCAGGCTTCCTTCATCTCTTCGGCGTAGCGGTCCATCTCGCTCACGTCCGCGGTGATGTTCTCGATATTCTTACCGATCTCGTCGGTATCGCTTACGGCGTTCTCAACGCTCTCCGCCTGGGCAACGGCGCCCTTGCTGATCTCGGTCACCGCGTCAGTCACCTGGTCGGATGCCTGACTTGCCTGATGGGCGGAATCCGCCAGATCATTGCTCTGGGTATCCAGTTCGTGAGCCGCCTCCTGGGTCTTGCTGATCACGTCACGCAGCTTGTCATCCAGGTTCTTCACACCCTCGGCGATGATACCCAGCTCATCCCTGCGGGCAATAAGCGCAGGATCTACCGTCATATCCAGTTCGCCGCCTGCCAGCTGGTCCACATCTTCGGCGATGGTACGCATGAGCTTGGAATACTTGTTGGAAAGGAGCAGACCGACGACCACAAAAGCAGCAGTCACCAACACTGCGATGAGTACCAGGGTGAAGAGGGCCTTATTGATCTTGCCGTCCACGTCCTCGGAAAGACGCCCCGCAAAGAAGCAGCCCACATATTTCCCGTTATAGGTCTCCGGGGAATAATAAACATAATAGTTCTTTTCATTGATCTTGGTCTTGAAATCCGCGTAAGCCTTGCCGCTCTTCACGGAATTGTAGGCGGCATCACCGATATCCTTGCCCTTCATGCCGTCGATGGTGGTAAGGGCGCGGGTCTTGTCCAGTATGATCGTATACTCCAGACCGGTGCTGGCCTTCAGGTCGTTCATGGTCTTCTGCAGATTCTCTTCCAGGCCTTCGGCGTTCACGCCTTCCATGTTGTATTCGCCCTTCCAGAGCTGTCCGTCCTCGATGTGCCACTCCCCATCATAGGAACCGTCGATGGTATGCTGCAGCTGCAGGCAGGCAACCTTCAGTTCCTCCTCGCCCATCTCCTGATAAGCGTTGCGGGTCTCCACAAAAGCGATGATGCAGAGGATCACAGCCAGTCCGACGATACCGGCTACGGCGACCGTGATGATATGACCGATCAGATGCTTGTTTTTTTCTCCCTTTTTGTACATAGTATGCAACCTCCTTGTTGTCCTTATCCTGCGGCGTTCCGGGGATCTGCGGATGCCGTACTTGTTACATTATAACGAATACAATATGTGAATTCAAGAAATAACACAGCAATTTTAACAATTTTGTCACGATTTGTTACGATCATGGCTTTCAAACCGTGATCGTAACGGGTTTTGCCAATTAATGTTTTTCCTCCCGTTTCCGGATATTTGCATTTTTCTTTCATCTATGTTAACGTATCTTCCGAAACAGAGCAGTTACAACCCCCGAAAAAATGATCGGAGCCCTTCATTATGATACGCTTTATCATCACGATAATATTCGTTCTGCTTTTCCTGATATTCTCCCTGATCCTGCAGCCCCTCATGCTGCTGGTGGGGCTTTTCTCAAAGAAGGCAAGAGGCGCGGCCAGTCTCGCGATCGTCAACTGGGCCTTCCGTGTGGTACTCTTCCTGGCGGGCACGAAAGCCACGGTGATCGGGGAAGAAAACGTCCCGAAGGACAGACCCGTCCTCTATGTGCTGAACCACCGCAGCTTTTTCGATATCCTGCTGACTTATACGCGGGTCCCGCGTCAGACCGGCTATGTAGCCAAAAAAGAAATGACGAAATATCTGACTCTTACCTGGTGGATGATGCTCCTGCACTGTGAATTCCTTGACCGGAAAGACCTGCGTAAGGGAATGAAGACGATAAACGACTGTGCGGAAAAGATCAAAAACGGCATCTCCATCGCCATCTACCCCGAAGGAACGAGGAACAAGGGCGATGAAGACATGCTGCCTTTCCACGGCGGAAGCTTCAAGATCGCCGAAAAGAGCAACTGCCTCGTCGTTCCGGTGGTGCTGAACAATACCTCCGCCGTTTTCGAAGATCACCTGCCTAAACTGAAAAAAGCGCACGTGACTGTGGAATACCTGCCGCCTCTGGACGTTGCCGCCATGGACCGCGAGGCCCGCAAGGCTCTGCCCGAGACCGTACACCGGCAGATGGTGGAAACCTATCAGAAGAATAAAGCGCTGGTATAAATTTCTCGGCCGCCCGTTGCAGATGCATCAGGCGGCCGTTTCTCTCATTCTCCCGCGATCACTCTCGCCACATGAACGCCGCTGGCGCTGGCATGGGAAAGCGAATGCGTGATACCGCTGCAGTCGCCGATGATAAAGAGACCGGGATGCAGCGTTTCCAGATTCTCATCGATCTCCACTTCCATATTATAGAATTTCACCTCCACGCCGTAGAGCAGCGTGTCGTCATTGGCGGTTCCGGGCGCGATCTTGTCCAGCTTGTAGATCATCTCGATGATCCCGTCCAGGATGCGCTTGGGCATTACAAGGCTCAGATCCCCGGGCGTTGCGTTTAAGGTGGGCGTGATGAACGCCTCGCTGATGCGTGAAACGGTGCTGCGGTGCCCGGTGATCAGGTCGCCGAAGCGCTGTACGATCACGCCGCCTCCCAGCATATTGGAAAGGCGCGCGATACTCTCGCCGTAGCCGTTGCTGTCCTTGAAGGGCTGCGAAAAATGCTTTGCCACCAGCAATGCGAAATTGGTATTCTCGGTCTGCCGGGCAGGATCCTCATAGCTGTGGCCGTTCACGGTCACGATGCCGTTGGTGTTTTCGGAAACGACGGCCCCGCGGGGGTTCATGCAGAAGGTACGGACCAGATCCCCGTATTTTGCGGTGCGGTATACGATCTTGCTCTCGTAGAGCTCGTCCGTCAGATGAGAAAAGACCTGGGCCGGCAGCTCCACACGCACACCGATATCCACACGGTTGCTCTTTGTGGGGATCTCCAGATCGCGGCAGACGCTCTCCATCCATTTGCTGCCGCTGCGTCCGGCGCTGATGATGCATTTTTCTCCGAAGAAACTCTGATCACCGACAACGACTTCGTAGCCGCCCTCTGCCACACGCACCTTTTCCACCGGGGAAAGGAAATGAAAATCCACCTTATCCTTCATTTCCGCATAGAGCTTCTCCAGCACGATATAATTGATGTCTGTTCCCAGATGACGCACCGAAGCATCCAGAAGATGCAGATCGTTCTGCAGACAGAGTTTTTTGATGTCGGTATTGGCGGTGGAATAAAGCTTCGTCCCGGCGCCGCCGTGGCTTAAGTTGATCTCGTCCACGTATTTCATCAGCTCGATGGCCCTGTTTTTCCCGATGTACTCGTAAAGCGTACCGCCGAACTGGTTCGTGATATTGTATTTGCCGTCGGAAAAAGCGCCGGCGCCGCCGAAGCCGTTCATGATGGAACAGGGCTTGCAGCCGATGCAGTTTTTCACCTTTACGCCGTCGATGGGGCATTTCCGCTTATGCAGCGGATTTCCGCTCTCAAAAACGGCGATCTTCAGCTCCGGCTTACGCTTCAGCAGCTCATAGGCCGAAAAGATCCCTCCGGGTCCCGCTCCGATGATCAATACGTCATATCCCATTTTCCAGCACCTCCACGATCCTTTCATAATGCATGCCGTGGGAAGCCTTTACCAGCAGGGTGCTGCCGGCAGTCTCCTCCGCCGCGATCCCTTCCAGCAGGGATGCGGTATCCCCATACCAGCGGGCGCTCCCGCCGCCGGCTTCCTCAAAGCCCTTTACCATATGCCGCGACAGTTCTCCCGCCGCGAGCAGCCGCTCCACGCCCTTTCCCGCAGCGTAGCGTCCCACTTCCGCATGCAGGCGCTCCGCCGCCTCTCCCAGCTCGAACATATCTCCCAGAACAGCGATGCGTCCGCTTTCCGCCGTTTCGCACAGAAGGTCGAGCGCCGCTTTTACCGATGTGGGATTGGCGTTGTAACAGTCGTCAATGAGTGTATACTTTTCCTTTTTTATGATACGGCAGCGCCCGGCCATGCTCTTCACTTCCTGAAGCCCCTGCGCGATCTCCTCTTCCGTCATCCCGAGGATGCGTCCCACGCTGCGCGCCGCCTGCGCATTCAGGCGCATATGGCGCGGCATTCCTTCGCAGGCAGGATCCGGCGTATCTTTGTCAAGGCGGTAAAAGACCGGCGCTTTTCCGTGCACTTCCCGTATCGTCTGCAGCTTGTCATCCTCACCGTTGAGTACGACGCAGCCTTTTTCATCCATCTGATCAAAGACCTCGGTCTTGGCGCGCAGCACGCCGTCCCGGTCTCCCAGGGCTTCCAGATGACACTCTCCGATATTGGTGATCACCGCGATATCGGGGCGCACCAGCTTTGCAAGCCGCGTCATCTCTCCGAAATGGTTGATGCCCATCTCCACCACGGCGCATTCGTCTTCCTCACGGATCCGCAGTATCGTCAGCGGCACGCCGATCTCGTTATTGAGGTTCCCTTCGGTGGCGCACACACGGAAATGCCTGCGCAGCACCGCCGCGATCATTTCCTTGGTACTGGTCTTGCCGACACTGCCGGTGATACCGATAAAGCGGCAGGAAAGCTGCGTTCTGTAAAAAGCCGCAATGGCCGTCAGTGCGGCAAAGCTGTCCTCTACCAGGATGCAGGGTCCCTGCGGCTCTTCCGGAAGCTTCTCGCATACCACGGCCAGGGCTCCCGCTTCAAAAACCTGCGGGATGAAGCTGTGGCCGTCCACACGCTCCCCGCGGGTCGCGACGAACACGCCCCCGGCCTCGATACGCCGGGAATCGATCACCACGCAGGAAGCTTCCGCCACGGGGATCTCCCCTTTACAGACGAGCTTTCCCCCGCAGGCCTTCGCCAGATTTTCGACCGTCATCGCTTTCATCTTCTCATGGATACCTCGATCAGTTTTTCGCACAGCGTGCCGAAATCCATGCCCACCGCCGCAGCCTCCTGCGGGATCAGGCTGGTAGGCGTCATGCCCGGTATGGTATTGCCTTCCAGACAGTAGAATTTTTCGTTCTCATCCATCATGAAATCCAGACGTGCGTATACGGACAGGCGCAGAGCCTTCCAGGCCTTTTCCGCCAGGGCCTGCAGCTCCGCCGTCTTTTCCGGGCTTAAGGGTGCCGGGCAGATCTCGTTCGTTCTTCCGGCCTGGTATTTGTTCCGGTAATCATACGTCCCGCTGTTGGGGATGATCTCCACCGGCGGCAGGGCCTTTCCGTCCAGCAGCCCGCAGGTGAATTCCCGCCCTTTGATCCGTTTCTCGATCACGATATGCACATCCAGCTTTGAGGCTTTCTTTATGGCCTCCTTCAGTTCTTCATCATTTTCCACAAAATAAGTACCTACCGTGGATCCGCCGTTGGCGGCCTTTACCACCGCCGGGTATTCCACGCCCTGCGGCTCTTCCCCGGGATAAAGCTCCATCCCCGGAGGCACGGGTATACCGGCCACCGTCATCACGGCGCGGCTTAAGCACTTATCGATACAGAGTGTGGAAGATACATGATCCGTCCCGGTATAGGGGATGCCATTGAGCTCAAACATCGCCTGCAGCCGTCCGTCCTCGCCTCCCACGCCGTGCAGGGCCATAAAGACCACATCCGCCCTGCGGCAGATCTTCAATACGTTCGGCCCGAGGAAAAAGCGGTCCCCGTCGCTGCGCATCGCTTTGATCTTTTCCAGATCCTCGGGGCTTTCCTCTCCGATATCCCTGATACCTTCCGTCCAGTCACGGTCCATGGAAAAAACCGCATCCGGATCCGCTCCCGGCAGTCCCAGATATACATCCAGCAGGACAACCGTATGACCGCGCTGCTTCAGCGCCCGATACACTTCCCGGCCGGATACCAGCGAAACCTCACGCTCCGTACTGATGCCTCCGGCCAAAACCACGATCTTCACAATTTTACCCTCCAAAGCCGATCTCCGTGCGGCTGCTGCCGGGAGATCTTAATATACCTGTTCGTAACGGATATCGATCCTGGAAAGGATCACCAGCAGTTCCGAGCCGTAATACAGTTCCGTGCTTTCCACTGCTCCTTCCGCGGAGTCCTCTCCCGCTTCCGTTCTCACGCCGTGATCCGTCACATAATTTACATTCCGGCGGTTGCGTCCGCACAGGCAGTGCACATGTTCCTGGATCACCCTGCGATACTCCCGGTTGGTTATGACGCCGTTCACCCAGCTGAGCAGCCCCGCATCAGCCAGAAGCGCCGGTACATCCTCCGTCTTTCCGTCCTCACCCACCAGCCACGGATCGGAGTACGAAGCTTCGCTGATACGCCGCGCGCGCTTCATGATGTCGTCCATGATCTTTTCGCAGCTGTCCTGATCCGCATATCTCTTCGTGGAAAGATAATTGTGATCCCCCATGAACACGGGATCCACACAGCCAACCTTCTGCCCCTCAAGCCGCGTTCCCGGACGGGACAGCAGCGTAAGAACATCTTTGTGGTAAACATCCTCTCCGGTCGTGCGGAAAAGGATGGTGTTCAGCATATACCAGGCCCCGTCTTCCGTGCTTCCTTCCTTTTTCAGCCAGGCATACGAAGCTTCCGCATCCTTCAGACACTGCGCCGCCATCTCTGCGTCATAGTCTTTCCATATGGCGGAAAAACGGGCCATTGCCGCGGTAAAGAGGATCGCCGCATCCCGGCTTACGTCTTCGAGCACCTGCTCGGAAAGATCTGCGGAAGCATCCTCATGATCCGTGATCCCCACAGCCTTCACTCCGGCATGCACGCTTCCGTCCGGCTCTGTCATCTTATGAAGCCACTGCGCCTCCCGGGCGGCTTCCTCCAGCACATCCGGTATCCCGTTGGGCCGGTAGGGCAGCACGCTGCCTTCCGCAAAAGCTTCCGGCTCGTATTCATAGGCCAGCAGCAGATTGAGCATGATCCCCGCACCGCTGCACACATCCCGCCGGTAGTTTCCCTCCGTATGCCAGCCGCCGCTCACATCCCTTCCTTCGGCGGATGAAGCATGACAGCTGTCACCGCAGCGGCAGGCTTTCAGCAGGTCCAGATAATTTCCGATCCTGTCGGTATAGATCCCGTCCCGGATCAGAAAAGGATCGGAATAACCGCAGCTTTCATTATATAACACATACTCTCCCGCCGTCCCGAAGCTGCTGAAATCGGCCTGGTAGAGTATCCGCTCCCCTTCCTCTCCTTTTTTCCGCAAAACGCCTTCATATACCGGTTCCAATGACCAGGCGTCCAGTACATAAAATGTTTCCGGAAGCTCTGCGGCAGAAAAGACCGCACGTTTATCGGCGCCGCATTCGTAGCCCGCCAGATCCACACGGGCGGAAGGTAGATTCTCCGGTCTGCGGTAAGAACTGTCCTCCGGTGTGGGTGTCACACTCTCACCATAGGGCACATCCGCCAGCACCGTATCGATGATATTCTGTTCCTCCGGGACAGCATCCCCGCCGCAGCCTGTCAGCAGCGCTGTCAGGAGCACGGCAGGAACGACTTGCTTTTTTCTCATTCCGGCAGCGTCCGTCCCGTCATCATCTCGATCGGAAACCCAGTGCCGCCAGATATTCCGAATTGGCATCATAATAGACCAGCGTTCCGTCGGGAAGTTCAAGATATACGGTATAATAATCGTAAATATAATCCTGATCACTTCCGGAGACGCTGATCTCGGCCGCATCTCCGTTTACCGCCTCATATTCCTCGTAATAATAGCTGTTGTTCCAGCTGTTGTAGTAACTGTAACCCATTCTGCCGTCCTGACGGCCGTCGGTGAAATTGCCCGTGACCGTGATCTGGGTCCCGTCGGAGTCATCCTGGGTATACATCGACCCGTCACCGTTCGGTTTTCCGTTCTTCCATTCGCCGGCATAGAGCTCATAACGGTAGGCGCCGGTAGTCACCCAGAAGCTGGTACCGTAACCTTCCCTTACTCCGTTCACATAATCGCCGTAAAAGAAATAATAGCCCTCCGGAACGATATAAACGCCGACAGCCTGTCCGGTATAATCCGATTCCCCGTGATAATCCGGTGCGTAGAGCATCTCGTCGGTACCGCGGTTTTTCATGATGGATACCACATTATCCGCGGCGTCCGTCCCGTCCACACTCATCATGCTGTAATAATCGTTCTGGCTCATATACTCATAAGCCTTTTCCAGCAGGCCCATAGGATCGTTGGTCTGCGTGTAGTCATAATCCGGATCCGGGGTGCCCGATGAGATCGGCGGGTTCTGTGTGACAGTCTGCTGTTGCTGCTGTTTTCTGTTATAATCGTCGAGCCGGATACGATAAGCCGACTGACGTGCCGATTCCACCGTGCGGCGTATCGTACCGGAATGCCAGTTCTCGTTCAGCGCCTCCAGCTCATTCGCTTCGTTATCCCGCACCTCGGCTGCCAGTTCGGGAGCATCGGCATTCAGCTCGGTCGACCAGACGGCGTAAGCACGGTCATAGCCGCTCAGTGCTTCCCGGTTCGCAGGCGCCATCTGCAGAGCCTTCAGGAAATTTTCGGCAGAAGTCTGATAGTCCCTTTCGGACAGAGCCTTCTCCGCAGCATCGATATAGCCGTCAAACTCACGTTTCGGGGCGCTCCCCAGGATCCAGACCACGATGCCCGCCGCCAGGAGCAGCACAAGGGAAAGAGTGGTCATGATAAGGGGAAGGGCACTCTTCTTCTTAACCGGCTCGTTCTTCGGCGCATCTTTTGCAAACGCGCTGGAAATATCCTTCACCGATCCTTCGTTTTCTTTTTTTTCTTCCTGCATTTCCATAACTTAATCCTCCCCGTAGATACGTCGGATCAATTCCTTTTTTTTGGCCGCAAAAACAATGCTCACGATCAAAAGGAGCAGTGCTCCCACTCCGGCCAACGCGGCCCCCGCATAGATCATGATCTGTCCGGTATACATGATCGTACCTCCTCTACAGTCTTCCCTTGGCTACCAGTTCCTCATAGGTGCTTTCCAGCCCGTTGATCTCATTGCTGCTGCGGAGAGCCGGATCCAGTTCGGCGATCCTCCGCTCCGCCTCATTATAATACTCCAGGAAAAGAGAATAATCCTGTTCCTCACTCGGCTTCAGGGATTCCAGCTTGGCCGTCAGCATCGCGTAGTACAGCGGGATCAGATGATGGTCCGGATACTCTTTGTCCATACGGCCCAGAAGCTCCCTCTCCTCATCGTAACGTTCCAGGGCTGTATACAGGTTCACCATGGTGCAGTAGGTTTCAAAGCCCGCAAAACCCTCTTCATCGATCTGCTTCAGCACATCAACGGCAGCCGCCGCATATTCCGCTTCATCCAGACGGGCATAGGCATCCGTGTACTGGAATGAGAGCTGATGCAGGATCATGCGGTGATACTGTTTCGGAAGCCTCTCTGCAGCGTCTTTCAGTACCCCGGCGCTCCGTTCCGTCATTTCCCTTACTGCCTGCCGACCCGCTTCATCCGTCTCTCCCGCAGGCTTCTGGGCATTCACCGCTTCCGCACAGCGCATCGCTGCCCGCAGCAGCCGGTAATCGTCCGTAGTCTCCTCGGTACACTGTCTGAGCTGCTGTTCCGCTTCCGCATAATTCCCCCTGGCATAGGCGATCTCGCCCCTGGCCAGATTCAGATTATCATCACTTACGCCCAGATTAATGGCCTTTTCCAGCAGGCTCTCCGCCTTTTCCGTATCGCCGAGGCGTGCCAGAGCGATCGCCCTGGTCACGTAAAACTCCGGATTACGATCGTCATAAGAGATCGCCGTTGCCAGGGAATTCTCACATTTTTTATAATCCCCGAGTTCAAAATACGCATTCCCGAGGATGCTGTACAGATTGGCGACCGTGATGCTGTCCTTTTCGCTTTCGGTCTCGTCCTTATCCTTTTCCTTGCTGTAGATGGCTTCATCCATGGGGATCTCTTTTTCGATAAAATCCGCCGTTGTCTCGAATTTCCCCTGTTCATACAGATACAGGGCCTTCTGGTACCAGGCATCGATCCTGTCCGGGAAAAGTCCTGTCGCTGCTTCAAAGGTATCTTCAAAGCTGTCCTCATCATTTTCCCGCCGGTATTCGTTCAGATCCACGATATAGGTGGTATACTCCTGCTCCATTTCCTTTTTCCAGTGGTCGCGGCCGGAAATGATCAGACCGACACCGATCAAGATCAGCGCCACCAGCAGGATCTTTACAATAGCCTGCCCGAGCATCATCCTGCGATAGCTTCTGTTGTTCTTATGAAGCCGGTCCAGAGCCCTGCGCATCTGGCCGCCATCGGCAAAACGCCTGGCCGGATCCCTCTGCAGGGCACGGTTCAGCACATAGATAAAGCCCTCGCTGGTACCGGAACGCAGCAGATTGTCCCGGTCCGTATCAAAGATCTCACCGGTATACAGATAATAGAGAGTCGCTCCGCAGCTGTACACATCGGAACGCTTATTGATCACGATACCGGAATTCAGGCGGAAACGCTGCGTTCCATCCGATGCGGTACCTTCTCCGCGGTTCTGACGGCGCTCATCCGTACGGCCGGCTGATCCCGACAGGTTTTCCGTAACTCCTGCCGCCCCGCTTCCCGGCAGTCTCTCCGTTTCTTCACGGCCATAACTCAGGATCTCCGTTCCGTCTGCCGAATAGCGCGCGCTCTGCCCCGCCGACAGATTTTCCGTGACGTCCGCTTCCCCGCTTCCCGGCAGTCTCTCCGTTTCTTCACTGCCATAGCTCAGGATCTCGGTCCCGTCTGCCGAATAGCGCGGCGCGCCCTGTCCCGCCGACAGATTTTCCGTAGCTCCCGCTGCCCCGCTTCCCGGCAGCATCTCCGTTTCTTCACGGCCATAGCTCAGGATCTCGGTCCCGTCTGCCGAATAGCGCGGCGCGCCCTGTCCCGCCGACAGATTTTCCGTAGTTCCCGCTGCCCCGCTTCCCGGCAGTCTCTCCGTTTCTTCACGGCCATAGCTCAGGATCTCGGTCCCGTCTGCCGAATAATGCGGCGCGTTCTGCCCCGCTCCCTGCGATTCCCCGCTTCTGCCGCCTTCCGGCTGTGTTTCCGGATACAGATGCCTGTTCAGAGCATCAAAGCTGCCATTCTGCCGCATCTCACGCTGGATCCGCACAAAAGCATCATGCTGCTCCGGTGCGCTGAATCCCGGTGAAAAACCAAAGGTATATGCGTTCCCGTCCGCACTGATCCCGGAGATGTTGAAATCGATCAGACAGATATTGTCCTCCGGAGTACGCATGATATTGTCGGGTTTGATGTCGCCGTGAATGATCGGCACACGCTGAGAATGCAGATAGTCGACGGCCTCCGTAAGCTGGCGGGCATACTTCAGCACCTGCTTTTCGCTGAAACGCATACCGCGGTCCAGCATCCTCTGAAGGCTCTCTCCTTCAATAAAGTCCATGACGGTATAAGCCACACCGTCGATCACAAAATAATCAAAAACCTGCGGCAGGTACGGATGGTGCAGATTTTTCAGTATATCCGCCTCCGTACGCTGCTGCTCTTCATCCGTTATCCTGTCATGGATGCGTTTGATGATCACATCCTTACGCAGATTGAGATGCCAGGCCCTGTAGACCGTTCCTCCGCCACCGGCACCGATCCTGCCGCGGATCTCATAGCCGGGGATCGGCGGCAGACTGCGTTCCGTATTTCCGTTCATGTTCAATCCTCGAATTTCAAATCATATTCGTAACGGCCGATCCGAAGCTTTCCTCCACCCTGGATGGGGATGGGTTCACGAACAGTCACACCGTTATACATCGTCCCGTTCACGGAATTCAGATCCTTCAGATAGAAAGTACCGCCGTCATTCACGATCTCACAATGGCTTCCGGAAACCCCGGTATCATAGTCTATGATGATCTCTGCGGGCGGTTTACGTCCGATCACCACATGATGACGGATCTCCGCCCGGAAGGTTCTCTGGGGATTGAAAGGATCAGAGATGACCACAAAGGGTCCCCTGTCAATCTTCATCGTAAGGGTTTCTTCATCGCCGGAATTCTGCACGTTCGACTTTCCGAGCACAACCGTATCCCCTTCCCTTCCCGCCACGGGAGGCGCATCATAACCCTGCTGCGGATACTGGTTCTGCTGCTGATAGCCGGGCTGCCGGTACTGGTCCTGCTGCTGATAGCCGGGCTGCTGATACTGATCCTGCTGCTGATAGCTGGGCTGCTGGTACTGATCCTGCTGCTGATAGCCGGGCTGCTGATACTGATCCTGCTGCTGATAGCCGGGCTGCTGATACTGATCCTGCTGCTGATAGCCGGGCTGCTGGTACTGGTCCTGCTGCTGATAACCGGGCTGCTGGTACTGATCCTGCTGCCGATAATCGGGCTGCTGGTACTGATCCTGCTGCCGGTATGCATCCCTGCCCGGATAGGAGGCTTTTCCACTGCTTTTCCTGCTGCTCTTTCCATTTTTTGTAAGCAATACGATGATGAGTATGACCAGGATCACTGCCAATAAGGAAAAAACGCCGATCAGAACGGGCACCAGCGGAAACTCACCATCTTCCTCGTCCTCTTCTTCATCACTGACTCGATTACGACGGCTGCTTCTCCGGCTGCCCTGGTCATCTTCATCGTCGTCCTCATCTTTTTCGTCGTCTTTGTCCCTGTCGTCTTCATCCTCGTCATCATCACGACGACGACGTCCGCCGTCCTCCGACTCACGAAGTATGACAGTGGCATCCGATCCGGCCGCTTTCACGCTGATCACTGCCGCATCCTCCGCTGTCCACAAAAAGAACAGGGTAAATACTAGCCACAGGATCCTTTTTTTCTCCAAAAGCCTTTTTTTCACTCTTACCGCCTCCGATCCGATTACTGTGCCTCCACACCGTCCTGCCCCGGCGGAACAGGACGGCGATGCAGCATTTTACTGAAGCCTCTTCAAAAGCGCTTCTCTCTGCTCCTCGTAGCCGGGCTTGCCCAGAAGCGCAAACATGTTCTTCTTATAGCTTTCCACACCGGGCTGGTTGAAAGGATTTACGCCCAGGATATAACCGCTCACGCCGCAGGCGAATTCAAAGAAGTAGAAGAGCTCTCCCAGACAGAACTCGCTCACCTCGGGCACATGGATCATCAGGTTGGGAACCTGACCGTCGCTGTGTGCAAGGATCGTTCCGTTCATCGCGCTCTTATTTACAAAATCCACGGTCTTGCCGGCCAGATAGTTCAGGCCGTCCAGGTCCACGCTCTCTTCACCGATCGTCAGGGTCTCGCGGGACTGCTCGATCTCGATCACGGTCTCAAACAGGTTTCTGGAGCCGTCCTGGATGAACTGACCCATGGAATGCAGATCTGTCGTCAGATCCACGCTTGCCGGGAAGATACCGCGCTGGTCCTTGCCTTCGCTCTCGCCGTAAAGCTGCTTCCACCACTCCGAAACGAAATGTACGGCCGGCTCATAGTTTGCCAGGATCTCGATCTGCTTGCCCTTGCGGAGCAGGATATTACGGATCGCCGCATACTGCAGGGCATCGTTTTCTTCAAAGGCGTTATTCAGGGCACGTTCTCTCGCGCTTGCCGCACCTTCCATCAGTTTATCGATATCCGCACCGGATACCGCTATGGGCAGAAGTCCCACAGCCGTGAGTACCGAGAAACGTCCTCCTACATCATCGGGCACCACAAAGCTCTCGTAGCCTTCCTCGTTTGCCAGATTCTTGAGAGATCCCCTTGCCTTATCGGTTGTGGCGTAAATGCGCTTTGCGGCTTCTTCCTTGCCGTATTTGTCTTCCAGTTTCTTTTTCAGGATACGGAAGGCGATAGCCGGCTCCGTTGTGGTGCCACTCTTGGATATCATGTTGATGGAGAAATCCCTGTCCCCGATGATCTGCACCAGATGGCTCAGATAGGTAGAGCTGATGGAATTGCCGCAAAAATAGATCTCGGGCGTTCCGCGCTGCTCCTTCGGCAGGATATTATAAAAGCTGTGACGCAGGAATTCGATCGCCGCCCTTGCTCCCAGGTAGCTGCCGCCGATACCGATCACCACCAGCACTTCGGAATCGGACTTGATCTTTTCTGCCGCCTTTTTGATCCGCGCAAACTCTTCCTTATCGTAGTCCACGGGCAGGTCGATCCAGCCCAGGAAATCGTTCCCGGCGCCTTTTCTGCTCACCAGCAGCTCCTTCGCGTCCTCCGCCTGCTTCTTCATCAGTTCCATCTCATGTGCAGCCACAAAGCTGCCGGCCTTTCCGTAGTCAAATCTCAGCTGTGCCATAATCCTTCTCCTTTATATTATTATATAATAAGCTTTTACAATACCGGCTTTTCACGGATACTATTATAATATCTTGTCTACTTATGGTCAAATGGCTTTTCTGCGGACATGATGCCGTATCGGCCCGCAGCCATGCAGCAGCTGCGCGGTCCGGGTCTGAACAGCAGCTCTGCGGCCGTCAGTAATTCAGTTTACACGTGGAAGGCAGTTCATTTTTCAGCGCATCCATCGCATCACTGTCCTCTGTGGCTTCACAGCTATACAGATAGAGGTATTTCAGCTTGCTCAAACCGTATATATGCTTCAGCTGCTCCGGATCCTGCACAAGATCCAGATCCAGCTGCGTCAGCTCTTTCATATCATCAAGAAAAGAAAGATCATCAAGCGCATTCTTTTCCCGACTGTCCGTATCCCAGTCGGCGCTGATCTGTAGACTGGTCAGCTCTTTCAGTGAAGCGATCACTTTCAGATCCAGTCCCGTAAGTCCTTGCATTTCAAGGTACCTGAGATCCGGCAGCTCTGTTAAGAGCTTCTGGTCGTTTAACTGCGAGGTACTGATATAAACGGAAGTAAGCTCCGGATTTCCCTTTAGTATCTCATCCACGCTGCCCGCGCCGCATTCTCTCAGCCCCAGTGTTCTCAGCTTATGATGTTTCTTCAGCGGAGATATGTTCTTCAGTTCTTCTTCATATTGAAAATAAACGGTACTCAGCTCACCCAGCCCCTCCAGAAAAGAAATATCACTGATCCCCGTCCTGTATGTGTAAAAAGACCTGAGGCAGCTGCAGCCGGCGATCGCGGAATAATCACTGATCTCATGCTGATCATCCAGATAAAGATAATCCAGGAGCGGCATCTTATCCAGATCCGCCAGGCTGTGGATCTGCGGCATTTCGTCGTATCCGGGCAGCCCGTTCAGCCGATAGGTATCAAGAGAGGTGATCCCGTAACAGTCCGTATCCAGCAGCGGTCTGTCATGTATATCAAGAACCTGCCGGATCAGAAGCTCCATTGCCTTATCCTTAAACTGTACTTCCGTGCCCCCGTAATTTACCTCGTAGGTATTGCTGATCTTCAGACTGGGCATACCGTCGAGCACCAGATAACTCTCGATGCTGCCCTCACCGCCCATGATCAGGATCCCTTCCCGGTATTCCCTCCAGCCGGTGTTGATCCCGTATTCCTCATTTCTGTAGGAATAATAGATCGTCGCATCCTCCTGAGCCGCGGTAAGCGTTACGGTAAGCTTATCCTCATATACTCCAGATCCGAAATCCGCCACAGGAGCTTCCGGAACCTTTTCCATGATGCTGCTCACATGGTTCCGGTCCGCCAGTTCCACGGCATCCTGCTTATAGGAGATCGCTTCCGTCTTTTCTCCCACTTCCAGATACAGCTCATAGGCATCCTTCATCGCGGGCTCACGACTGATAAGCTCACGTATATCCGTTACCGCGATGTCATAGTTCTCCAGCTCGATCTGGCAGCGGATCACTCCGAGAAAAGCCTCTGTATCCTGGGGATTCGCTTCCATTGCCGCAAGATACTGCTCCAGACTCTTCCTGTAATCCTCCGTCTGAAAAGAATCCTCCGCCTCATTCCGCTCTTTACCGGTATCCGGGTAGCTTTTGGGTTCGGGTCTGTCCTCCTGCAGCGCACAGCCGGCAGACATCAGAGTCAGAATGAATGCACAGATCCACGTCCTTTTCTTCATACTGTGCCTCCTCTCTCCGAAGCCGCAGGGGCTCCCATCCGGTCATAATTCAGGATCTCGGTTCCGTCTTCCGTCCAGTAGCGGGGGCGGCTTGCGGCCGCCTCATCCCTCGGATATTCCGCGTAAAGGATCTCGGTTCCGTCTTCCGCCCAGCGCGGACGCCCGTCAGGCAGCGTATCCATGCGCTGCTGTGCCGTTCTCTGGTCTACCCTCTCCGGCGCCTCATTCTTTCCAAGAAATACCGTCCGCAGCTCCGGATCCCCTTCTTCCGGGAAGAACTCCGTTTCTGCTTCTTTTTCCTCTTTCGGAAGGATCTCCGTTTCCTCTTCTTTCTCTTCTTTTGGAAGGATCTCCGTTTCTTCTTTTTCCTCTTCCGGGAGGCTGCCGGCTTCTTCCGGGATCTCCTCTTCCTCAGTCTCGGGGCGCCCGCTTTCCTCTTCCGCTTTCTTCTGCTTCCTGAATTCCGGCAGCAGTTCGAAAGGCTCTTCTTCCTCCGGCGCCTCGTCCCATACCACTGCTTCTTTCTCTTTCAAGAGGATCTCCGTTTCTTCTTTTTCCTCTTTCGGAAGGATCTCCGTTTCCTCTTCTTTTTCCTCTTTCGGAAGGATCTCCGTTTCTTCTTCTTTTTCTTCTTCCGGGAGGCTGCCGGCTTCTTCCGGGATCTCCTCTTCCTCAGTCTCGGGGCGCCCGCTTTCCTCTTCCGCTTTCTTCTGCCTCCTGAATTCCGGCAGCAGTTCGAAAGGCTCTTCTTCCTCCGGCGCCTCGTCCCATACCACTGCTTCTTCCTCTCTCGGAAGGATCTCCGTTTCCTCTTCTTTCTCCTCTCTCGGGAGGATCTCCGTTTCCCCTTCTTTCTCCTCTTTCGGAAGGATCTCCGTTTCCTCTTCTTTCTCCTCTCTCGGGAGGATCTCCGTTTCCCCTTCTTTCTCCTCTCTCGGAAGGATCTCCGTTTCCCCTTCCCCCGCCGTAAGACGCTCCGTCTCATCTGCGGACTGCTCCGCTTGCCCGTTCAGCCGCTCCGTACTGTCCGCAGCTTCGATCTTTTCCGTATCTCCGGAACGGGTTTCCTCCGGATCCGTCGTTTTCCCTTTTCCGTCAGGGGAAACTGTTTCGCCCAGCCAGGCTTCGATCTCCTCGTGCTCCACGAAGCCTGCGTTTTTCAGCTCTTCTTCCTTCTTTTCCCCTTTACGGTTCCAGGAGAAGAAATTGGCCAGCACCGACAGTCCCGTAACGGCCGCCCCGGTTAAAAAGATGAACCACAGACTCTGCCGCACATAATAACTGGGCTGTGACAGCAGCTCTACCCCGGTGGTCTCTCCGCAAAACAGCACATAATAGGTGATTGCAGCGATCCCGAACAGGAGCAGTAATGTAGAAAACAAGCGCAGTATCTTATTCATTATCTTTCCGCCTCTCCGCCATTCTCCCTGAAATAATCCGAACTCTGCCTTTCCTTCTTCCAATCATCATCCGTATCCGTCCAGTCCTGTTCCTCCTGCACCGTATCATATTCCCGCCGTGCTCTGACCAGACTGTCCTTCAGCGATACAAGAAGCCAGCGGTCAAGATCCTTTTCGGTACTGACCTTATAACGGAGATGATAAACCTTTTCGATATAACCCTGGATATCCTCATAGATACTCCCCAGATCCCTGCTGTCCGCCGCCTTGATGAATCTGCCGGAGCAGCCTTCCGCGATCCTTCTCAGGTAAGCCTCATCACAGCCTTCCAGCCCGATGGTGTACACACGGATATCGTTTTTTACAAGCCGGGTCATCAGTTCATCGCCTACACTTCCTCCGTCATATCCGTCCGAAAGCAGGATGATCACTTTCTTTCCGCTCACATGCAGGAGCTGCTCACAGCCGGCTTCCAGTCCCGCCGCGATATTTGTACCGCCAGCCGCCTGGGCGCTTTCCACAGCCGTGATCACGGAATACTTCGACATTGTCATAGGGCAGGTCACATAAGCCTCATTATCAAAGAGCACCAGCCCCATCTCCGTGCCCTCTTCCATACCGGACACGCTCTCCCTGATCGCCCTTTTCGAATCGGCGATATAATCCCCTTCCATGCTCCCGCTGATATCCAGCACATAGCAGACCGACAGCCTGCTCACCTCTTCTTCCCAGATATCAAACTCCCGGATCTCTTCATCCGTATCCGTTAACTGCAGCACGTCCGCATTCAGCTTCAGATCTCCCTCGGTAACCGACAGTTCGACAGAGATCTCGGGAAATGCGGAGGTATCAACCTTCTGTATCATAAGGCCTTTATACAGACGGGTCAGATAATCTTCGCAGAACGCGCTGAAATTCTGATCGTTCCTTGAAAGGATGCCCTGTCCGTATGCAGCCGTCAGATGCGAGAAGATCCGGTCAAAACCGCCGCGTCCCGCTCCCGCCAGGATATCCAGGCAGGCATCGGAAAGCATGCGGCAGTCATTTCCGAGCCACTGCTGCCTGTCGATCTCTTCCTTACGAAAGATGTGATCCAGTGCCTCCTCTGCCGCTGCGGTATCCCCGCAGATGTATAAAAGCTGCGCACGGTAAAACTGCGCGGCGATATCATTTTCAATATCCTCCGGCTGAACCGAATCCAGATAACGCAGAACTCGCTTCGCTTCTTCCACATCGATCTCTTCGGATGCGATCGAATAATCCGCCATTGCCATGGAATATTTCTTCTCCATGTCGGCCACCGTCTCCTCGTCCGCATCGCTTCCGTCCGCCGGCTTTTTTGCATCGGCCAGCTTCACCGCCTCGCGGTTCAGACTGATCAGGCTGTTATTGAAGTTTTCGTTCAGAAGTACATATTCGGCATCCCCGCGGTCCTGCACATGACGGTCATAATTCTGCAGGTACATCTCCGAAACAAGATATGCATCCCGGATGCTCCCTGTCTCTGCCCTTTTTTTTGCGAGTTCATAGGCATCCTCAAAACGGGCATCCTCCACCGCTGTTCGCATGGAGGCATAATCATCATCGTTTTTCTCCTGCGCCTCAGCCTTTTCCGTATCGCTCATATAACGGGCGAGATAGCGCAGCTTCATCCTGGCATCCAGTTCTTCCTGCTCATCCTTTGAATAGGCCAGGCTGTCCAGTGTCGCGGAAACGATACTTCCACGCAGTTCCTCACCGGCAGGTTTTTCCTCTTTTGCCGCTGCGGACAGCGCCAGCGCATCCTCCTCCTTCGAATCCTTCAGAAGGCGTATCGCCGTCCGGTATTCCTGCTCCATCTCATAATCGAGAGCCCTCAGCAGCACGACACCATACTCTTCATTCTCGCTGTCGGTCACCTGCTCCAGTGCCGTCAGCGCCTGCTCGTAATGCTCCTGTTCCGTCAGACGGGCAGCCATATAAACGTATTCCTTTTGCTGCACCTCTACTGCTGTTTTCTCCTCCGTCCTTCCCAGCCAGATATTTACCGCACAGGCAGCAAGCGTAATAAACGCACTCATCAGAAAGAGCTTCCGTGTCATCTTTCCGAAAAGTGTGAGTATCAGCAACAGCAGACCTTCCGCTGCCAGCACGATCAGGATGATATTCTGTGTGTTCAGCATTTATCCGCGCCTCCTTACCTGATCAGCTGTATCATCGGATGTTCATCAACAACGCTTCTGTCCGTGATGGGATTTCCGTTTATCCATAACTCGAACAGCAGCGGCATTTCCCTTACCACGGAAATATCTCTCACATTGTTCCCGGCAACATCCAGACAGGACAGCTTTGACATTCCCCGGAGCGGGGACAGATCCTCCAGTCTGTTATTCCACAACCCCAGGCTTTCCAGCTCCGTAAGACGGGACAGACTGCTCACGTCCGTCAGCTCGTTCCAGCCCAGTGCCAGCTTTCTCAGTCCTGTCAGATTCGAAAGGGCCGAAATATCTTCCAGTCCGTCATTGAGCAATGACAGTTCCCTGAGCTCCTTCAGCTCCGATACGGGCGTCAGATCCCCGATCTCACAATTGCAGACTGCCAGGGTCTGCAGGTAAGGCATATAACGCAGCACGGAGAGATCCACTTTTCCACGGTATGTATTATCACTGTCATTTGAATTGTAAGCGTATGCACCTTTATGGAATACGTAGCTGCCCGGTTCCGTGTTCACTATATAATCCCCGATGATATAGAGTTTACGGAGCTGTGCAAGTTCGTAATTGTACACTATATCATCGTAGTTTTTCTTCAATGCATTCGAAGCAATACGACGGACAAGACTGATCTTCTTTTGAGGATCCACCTCTTCTACAGGCACATCGACCATAAAATGCAGCTCAGCGACCTCGCTTTCATATCCCAGACTGCTGTAGGTTTTTGCGCGTATCACCGTATCCGGATAGGAAAGCACGATCCCTTTCTCCGTATAAAGCAGCGCATTCCGGTCCGGCTCTTTTCCGTTTACCGTATAATAAAGGCTGTATCCTTCCGGTAATTCTTCCGCATACAGGATACAATATTCCTGTATGGTTCCGCCCTGACGTTTAAAACGCGGTGCTTCTGTGGACATCTGATCATAAAGCCGGCCAAATTCCGGATCTTTTGCATCCTGATGCTTTGCGATCAGCTCTTTTGCATCCTCGAGTTTTTTCTCACTCAAAAGGATCGATGCGTGTTCCAGTATATCCTCTTCCCCGGCAAGGCCTTTATCCTCCATTTCGCGGTAGGCATCTGCCGCATCGTCATGATAATCCATCTTTTCATAACATTCGGCCAGACCGCGCAGGCAGGTCTCAGCTTCTCCGCCCAGATCCAGGGATTTACGGAAACTCACGACCGCCTTTCCGTATGCCTCCTGATCCACGTAAAGCTTTGCCCTTGCAAGATGATCCTCCGCACTCATTTCCGCCCGCCCGGCAGCACTTCCTCCTCCGGCTGCCAGAGACAGACCGGCCACCGCCGCACCCAGGGCCAGGATCAAAATGATCAGCGAGATCAGATTGGTTTTTTTCATCTCATTCTTCTCCCAGTTTCTCGATCTTTTCCATATAATAATCCGCTTCTTCCGTATCACCGACTGCCGTATAGAGTTTAACCATATATTCCAGGAACATACGGTTTCCGTACAGGTCGGGGTAACGATCCAGCAGTTCATCGCTCACATAGGCAAAAGCCTCATCATAACGCCCTTCGCCGAAATAGACGCCCAGCATGCGGATATCCGCATCCTCCGCCTCCGGCTCCAGCTCCGAAGCCTCCCGAAGCAGCCCCTCCGCTCTGTCAAAATCTCCGCCCAGCAGCGCATCATCTGCTTCATCGAGGAGTGTATAATACGCTTCGATCCGTTCTTCCCTCTTTTTCTTAAGGGAGATGCCAAGTAGGGTCAGGACCATGATGAGTATCAGCAGGGAAAGCACTCCTGCCAGTGCCATCGCCAGGCGTTTTCTGCGTATGGAACGCTCCCTTGCATCAATATCCGAAAGCGCGGTATACAGCGCGTCTGCACTTTCAAAGCGCTGGTCCGGCCTGGGCTGCAGGCAGCACCGTACGATCTCCTCCATGGCCCGGGAAAGCTTTTTATCATAGCTGCGTATCCTCCGGAACACATAGGGGGCTTCCGTCGGTTTTTTCCCCGTAAGCAGATAGTGGAGTGTTACCCCCAGAGAATACAGATCCGTCCTCGCATCCGAGGCATAACGGCTGTCATACTGCTCCGGAGCAGCATAACCACGGGTCAGCATCACCGCCCGATCGGGATTGTTCCAGTCCCTGTATTCTATTGCGATACCGAAATCGATCAGATGCAGTTCGTCCTGCGGACCGATCATGATATTGGACGGCTTCAGATCCCGGTAAACTACGGGCTGCGGAAGATTGTGCAGATAACGCAGTATATCGCAGAGCTGCAGGGCCCAGCGCCGTACCCTTTCCTCAGGAAAACTTTTTTCCCTGTCGATCAGCTCCGCCAGTGTGACACCGCGGATATATTCCATCACGATGTAGATACGTTCTTCTTTTTCGATCACCGAATAGAGCTTCGGCAGTGCGGGATGATCCAGTCTGCTCTGGATATTGATCTCGGTGCGGATCCGCTCTCTCTCATATGCCTTCAGGATCTGTTCCTTTACGGCACAGATCCGGCCGCTGCCGCTTTCTCTGGCCATATATACAGCGCCCATACCTCCGGCGCCGATCACCTGAATGATCTCGTATTTTCCTTCAAACAGCTCGCCCGGCTTCAGCTGTCCTTCCTGCATCCTTCTCTTTCCTTTCCCCTTACTCCGTCCGGATCCGGGCTTTCCATTCGCCGCTCCGCCTTTGTCCCCTTCGTCTTTTCAGACGTTTTATTATACCACCTCGTCCCTTACTGTACAAGGAAAAGCATGGTATACAATATTCGTTGTGAAGTGAAAATGTAAATTCCACTTTCCCTACCTTTGAATAGAACTTACTCTTACAGCCTATACCCCTAAGTTCCACTTACGAAAAGTTGAATTAAGTCTTACAATGGTGGTTCTGGCAACCGTCCCTGAAAGGACTGG
>JAEEGL012637573.1_pt1 | contig 73350 bp, 54 predicted proteins | sample 9134231 | NCBI WGS metagenome assembly JAEEGL01 (sample SAMN16246548, study PRJNA631951) | gut metagenome | biome: gut microbiome; feature: rumen; material: fiber-attached | host: Bos | place: Iran: Karaj | collected 2018-10 | reverse complement strand
TTCCTGACGAGATGCTCCTGACCGAGTTTCACAAGGATAGCATTGCCGCCCTGGAGCATCTGTACCCCACGGCGGAGGCCCGCTCAATAGTCTTTTTGCTGTGCGAACACCTTCTTGGGACCAAGAATTACACCCATATCCTGGATCCTCTCTACAAGGTTGACAAGCACAAGCAGAAGCCTCTTGCCGAGGCGATGGAGAGGCTTCGCGACGGCGAGCCCATCCAGTATGTCATCGGCACGGCAGAATTCTGCGGGTTTACATTCAAGGTGGACAGCCGGGTGCTCATACCAAGGGCAGAGACGGAACTTCTCTGCCGTGAGGCGATAAAGATAGCATCCCGCATCAAACGGATGCGCATCCCCTACGGAAAGTCCGCCCAGCCTGTCCGCGTGCTGGATCTCTGCACCGGTTCAGGGAATATCGCCTGGGTTGTAGCCCTGTCGGTCCCTGGGGCCAAGGTGGTTGCCGTGGATAATTCGGAAGCGGCCCTGCAGGTCGCCAGGTCCCAGAATTTTTCGTCGATGCTCAAAGAGCGCGGCGCCATTGCTCCGGTCTTTGTCAATGCCGATATCCTTCAGGCCGAGCAGGATTTCAAGTACGGGGAATTCGACCTCATACTGAGCAACCCTCCGTATATCATGGAGTCGGAGAAACCTCTGCTGCGCAAGAACGTGCTGGACTTCGAGCCGTCGTCGGCGCTTTTTGTCGGTGACGATGACCCGCTGATCTATTACAGGGCCATAGCGAAATGGTCGGAGTATTATCTGTCCCCGGACGGCAAGTGCCTTACCGAAATCAACGAAGCGCTTGGCAAGCAGACTCTTGAGCTGTTCCGGAAGAGCGGATTCTCCTCTGCGGAGTTGATAAAGGATTTTTACGACAAGGACCGTTTCATCCTTTATATGAAGTAATTCCTGAGTGTGTTTGCAGGAAGGCAAGAGCCCCTGAAAAACCGTAACAAAATCGTGTTTTTCAGGGGCATGCCTTCCTGTCAGTTATATTCAATATTCTTTACTTTTTTCAGGTGTAATCAGTTTTGTCGAACTTTATCACCGAGCGTCAGTCCGACAGCAATTGGTCGAAGGAAGTCTTGAATTCCTCTTTGTAGTCAGAACCGTAGCGGCGGACAAAGTCCTTGTACCGCTGCCTTGCCTCGTCCGTCTTCTCCAATTCATAAAGCGACTTCACCGTGTATTTCAGCGCTTCTTCATTGAGCGGGTCTATCTTGAACAGGATATTGGCGCAGAGAATGGCATTCTGGTACTGTCTCAGCGAATAACGCGAGGCCATTTCCGAAAGGATAACCGGCTCGGTCATGGATTCCACTTTGTTTTTCATCTTGTCGAACAACGGATCCTTCTCGCCCTGGATGAAGTTTCCTCTCGAGAGGATTCCCAGCAACGTATCCATATCACTCTCGGGATCCTGCATGATGGACAGGAAGTCGATGTAGTCGCAGTGGAACTCTTTGTCAAATGAGAACTGGTATCTTCCGGAAGAATAGACGAGTTCTATCCCGTCCATCTTTGAAAGGGCCTTCCTGAGGTTGTTCATGGTAACGCCCCTGATATTCTTGGCCTGGATGTATTCTTTTTCCGGCCAGAGCTGGTTGCTGATGTGAAGGGCTGTGACGCCTCCTCTGTCCTGTCCTTCCATAATGAGCATAAGCAGCTGCCTTATCTTGCCCGAGAAGGAGGATGTGATGTCTTCGCCGTTCCTTCCGGTCGCAGTGAACTCTCCGAAGAGTTGCAGCGAGTTCGCGCCGTATCTGGGTGGCTTAATGGCATAGGAGGCTGCTTTATAACTATTCCCGTACCCCAGGAAACTCCTCAATGTCAATAAAATAATGGCAATGAGGGCAAGGATGGAGAAAACCTTCCAGAAGGTAGAGAGTCCTCCTTGATTGAAGTGGGATTTTTCTGAGATGTATTTTTGCGGAGGGAAGTCCAGGGTATAGGCCTTGATCGTTGAACTGAAAGAATCCACGGATTCTTCCACTATGGCGACGAGCCGGGAACACTCCGGATCGAAATACAGGTTCGCCTGGCAGTTTATTTTGTCGGAATATATCGGCACCGGGTCGGCAAATATCTCGAAGGAGCCGTCGTCTATGTTGAACCGGTACAGGTTCAGGACGGATTCGGTCTTGCTTTCGGTATAGAGAAGTGTGTAGAAGTGACCGTCCCCGTCGAGGACCATATCCCTGACGGCGACGGTATTGTCTCCTTTCCAGGGAATCTCCCACCGCTTGACGCATTCGCCAGTCTTGAGGTCCACTGAATGGAGGGTGTAGAAATACTGCCGCCCCACGACCTGTTCTCCCGACTCGTTGCCGACTCCTCCATATATATATAGTATCCCGTTCTTTCCGTCCAGTCCCATCGAGCCCTGGAAACGAGGCCAGAGGGGAGCCCCAGTGGGCTTGGGGAGTTTCCGCCAGGTAAGGGAGTCGAGGGAGAAACTGTAAAGGTCCCCGTTGAAGGTCGCCCCTCCAAATCCTCCGAACACGATTATCCGGTTGCCGACCGTATCCACTACGCAGTTGTGGTGATGCATATGGTGTGGCAACTGTTCGCTTGACATGGGTTCGAAAGTAAGGGACGCGGGATCCAGCGACGCCATTGAAACAGGGCCGTATGAACCGCGGTCTACGGGATAGAACAGTTCGTATTCCACAATCCTGTGGCTGGACGGATGTATGAAGCTGGTCCCGAGGGTTCCCTTGACCGGGTTGGACTCGCCCAGGGACATCGAGGACCGTGTCCCGGTGCCGATGTTCTTGAGTATCAGCGAGTCCCTGTCCAATGTATAAATATCATGCGTGTACGGGTTATACCCGGCCGTCTGGTAGAAAGCGCTGTTTCTTTCCATCTGTTTCTGCCAGTGGAAGGACAGTCTTGAAATCCATACCGGGTTCAGGGCTTTCCCCCTTACAAGTGTTTTCTCTCCGTAAGCCGTGTTGCCCCTGCTCTCGTCAAGCGGGTAATACAGGCTCTTTTTCCCGTCAAGACTGATTTTCAGGTCGTTGACGGCCATGCTCGGCACGTCCGTATGTTCTTTGTCCCGGCCGAAGACCAGGACCGGCCGTATCTTTTCAGGCAGGCTCATGGTTCCGTAGGAAACCTCGTCTCCCGCCCGAAGGATTACTGTTGAATCCCGCCGGGTGACGCACAGGTGCAGGGGGATCCAGCCTGAGGGGGTTTCGGAGCCCGAGCCGGGAACCGATGAAGTGGCCATTATCCGGTGGCCGTCCCATATGGCCCTGAAAACGTGCGCGCTGGCCCATCCATCATACATGAGCGTCAGAACCGGGCTGTAGTCGCTGTCGGACAGCGTTATGCGCAGTATCTGGCCGTAAGGGTAAGCCGGGTGGGATTTGAAAAGAAGGTCGAGGGAGAGGCTGTCCCGGATTTCCGTTCCGGGTTTTATTACGAGGGAAGACCGTTCATCGATAGGACGTTCCAGTCCGTGGAAAAGCAGCCCTCCGCCGCTTTCGGGGGCGGTTGCCGTCAACAGGCTCAGGGATATCAGTAGGCTTAGGAACACGGTCTTGGCAATCATTTCTTGGCAAAAGTAGGAAAAATTTCCGGTTATTTAACCTTTTTTTTGAAAATATTAACCTATGCTTAATCGTAAAATTAAACAACATCTTTTTACTTTGTAAAAAAATAATACTAAAACTAGTTTAAGTTCTTAATGAAAACGCAGCGTTTTATTTTTTCGGCAGCCCTGGCAATAGCCGCGGGTTGCTTGGCCGTTAGCCTTGTCTCCGGATGCAAGAAGCCGGAAACCCACACATATGAAGGAGGAGAAGGAGGCAACAAACCCACTACGCCTACCACGCCGGAGCAGCCGTCCGGTTTCACCCTTCCGGAATCCAATGCCGACGCTATCCCTTATGCCGACCTTCACGATCCGATAGCCGATGCCGGTCAGTTCTATCATCCGGAGAACAAAATGAATCCGAAAAAATATGTCGAAGTCGTATACACCGACTATGGTGGCCGCGAAGAGCCCAACAGCAACAAGAACAGCGAGGGAACCGGTCTCCAGAACTATATGCTTATCCAGTCGATAGCCGGTCTTATCAACCGGGCCTGCGAGAAGGGCGAACTCGACTTCGCGGTATGGGTCCAGCAAGAAGGTACCGGTTACGTAATGGAGAGACAGGTGGTCGATCCCACTTATGATTCCAAGTCTAGGACCGGCGACCCGTCCATCTACGTCGGGCGCCAGACCGCGATCGAGCTCCTGACCAAAGACAGTTATCCCGAGGGGCATCCTTACTGGCAGATCCGCCATTATACCGACAAGTACGTGCTCACGGATCTGGTCAGGAATCCCGAGAGCGTGAATGTCGCGACCGTGGCCGCTCACGTTTACAACGCAATCGTGGTGGACGTCCGCGACAAGGACTTCTTCGAGTCGAAAGGATATTCGATGGCCTATGACGCTTCCCAGAAAACCCTTCAGGACGCGTTTGACGAGTTCAAGGACAAGTGCAACAACGATGCTCTGGTCCTGATGCCCGTCAAGACCGGCGAATGGAGAGACTATGCCATTGCAAAGAGTTTGTTCGTGGTCAACCTGAACAAGCAGTACAACAGCCCCGGAAGCGGCCAGAACGTAACCCTTTTCAATCAGGTGCTCGACTGGATGAAACCCAATTCCCAGGTATTCGGCTGGGAGCAGGGCGTCGGTGAGGACGTTTTCGTCAACCGGGTCTCCGCCCATGGGCATATGGTGCTTGCCGCAGACTGGAGCTACAACCACATGTTCACTTCCCATAATTACAGACAGCGCCAGCCCGCGACGCTTGTGAAGACCATCAACCCGAGGTCCATCGATTACGGAAAGAAGAAGCATTTCTACACCCCGTTCCTTACCGACGGAGACAATTACCAGTTCATAATAACCGACAATTTCGAGGATAACTATTATGTGCTGAGTACATCGACTTCCACCAAGACCGCCTACGAGATAGGCACCGAAGCTCTCATCCAGCTTGCTCCTACCCGTTTCAAATACCTGGTCGAGAAGCAGCCTTCCGCCCAGACAACCATCATGGAAACCTTCGGCGGCGGGTATTATTATGTCGATACCTACAGCACCGAAGGCGCCAGCGGCTCACACAGGAAAGAGAACCTGAAGATCGTCGCTGAAAGGACTGCCGCCCATATGCGCCAGCACGGTATAAAGGTGCTCCACATCATGGCCCAGAACCTCGCTTCCAGCAAGACTACGGAAGCCCTGCAGGCATTCGTGGACGCCAATGACCAGCTGGAAGGCATCACCGCCGTCCAGTACAGCCCGTACACCGGAGGAGAAGGAGATATTTACTGGTTCAAGAACAAAGCCGGTTATGACATCCCTTGCATCACTACCCGCTATATGGTATGGGACGGACAGTACTCTCCGTCAACGGTGGCAGCGTTGATGAAGTCCAAGGAGACCGCTTCCCCGTCTTTCTGCACCCTCTGCCTCCACGCCTGGAGCGAGCCCGAAGGCAAAAAAGCTTCCGATGTGGCCGCCCTGGTCAAGAATAAGCTTTCCAGCGACTTCGAGGCCGTTTCCATGCAGGAACTTATCTGGAGGGTCCGGATGCAATACCGCGAAGAACAGACTATGAAATTCCTTGCCACAATCAAGTGAATTCTACATATTTAACCCAATTTCATTTTTTCTTTTTTAACCTTTATTCTATGAAGCAAAAGCTTGTTTTAAGGAGCCTTGTCGCTCTGGCCGCCGCTTTCTTCACGATGACCGTAGTCTCATCCTGCAAGCAGGAAGCCCCTGTTGGGGAATGGGATGACAGCGTCGTCGGGACAGCAACGGTTTCCGGTGTTGTAAAAGACACCTTCGACAACCTGCTTGCCGATGTGGATGTGACCTTCATGGGCACCGACTCCAAGAGAGAGGTCCGAAAGACCGCCAAGAGCGGCGCTGACGGTTCTTTCTCCGTTGCCGGCGTGCCTTCCAATGCAAGGTACATCACATTTGCAAAAAAGGGCTTTGCCACGGTGGCTTACACCATTGCGGCATCTCGCTTCGCCAATGAGGACAACATCGTACTGAATCCGGTACTTGAGTTCTCCGAGGCCGTTATCAAAGGTGTAGTTTACAATGCCGGCGACGGAAAGCCGTGGGCTGGCGTGAAGGTCAGCAGCGGAAGCACTACCGTTACGACCGGAGCCGACGGTTCCTTCTCCCTGGAAGGACTGACGATCAAGGACTACACCCTTACCTACACCGCTTCCGACGGTACCGTTTACAACCGTGACATCGCTGCCGATGAATTCGTCGACGGAGTTGCCACCGCACCCGACGTCCGACTCGGAGGAAACATTATCCTTCCCGGTTATCCCAACCCGATGAGATTCCAGGACCTCGCCGATGCGCAGATCTGGTACAGCAACGACTGGCGCGGACACAACGGAAGCATGGACGGTTACAACTGGACCTGCGGCTATATGTCCATCTGGCAGAGCTATGGCCACTACCGCTATGAGAGCGAGGGTTGCGCCCTCGTCACCCACGGCGGATATGGCCCCCGCGGAGCCGAAGATACCTTCAACGCGTATTTCTACGGCCGCAAGAAGATCTATGCGGGCAACAAGTATTTCAATGCCGAAGTCCGTACCCACAACGCTTCGCCTGTGGACCCGATCCATTTCGGTCTCCAGATACTGAATCTTACCGACGGTGCCACCGCTGTTGAAAAGCTTGAGACCAAGACTCACGGCAGCGGAAACTACAGTGTCTACACTTACGACCTCAGCAAGTGGGTAGGCAAGGAAATCGTAATCGCTTTCGGTATCTATTACCTGCAGAGCGGTGGTGACTACCATATGCCTGTAAGGAGGGTGACGTTCAGTTCAGCGCCGATAGAGGCGCTGGCAGCCGCTCTTCCCGGCACGCCTGTCGAAGGCGCCAACTGGTTCGGCTTCACCAAGGAGAACATCGCATCCATGACCGTCAACGAGAAGACCTCCTTCACCGGACTTCGTCTCGGCTACAACAGCCAGGACAGCTTCGACGTTGCTCCTACCGACTCCAGGATCAGCCCCCGTCACTGCCACAATCCCGGCGGACTCGTGAATGCAAACGGTGGACAGCAGGGCTATAACCTCTGGACCAACACCAACCATATCGCTGCCAACTGGGCCTTCCAGTCCATCAACAGCGGCCGTGCGGAGCCTGTCAACGGTGAAGGCTACACCATCAAGTGCAAGAGCAACACCGATCCTGACTACAACACTCCGGTCAACTATCTCTACTCTCGTTTCAGCATCACTGACGCTAACGACAAGATTCATTTCCGCTTCCGTACTTTCTCCAGCGACGCCCCTACCGTGTTCCGCGTGACTGCGGTTCCGGTCAATACAGGCAAGGCTGAGGCCCTCACTCCGGTTTCCAACTCCGCCAAGAGCGCCAAGGCTACCACCAACGGCTGCTGGGAGTTCGTCCACGAGCAGGGCAACGGCACACCCGTCGACTATGCCGAGTTCGTATATGACCTTTCCAAGTTCAAGGGCCAGGACATCGTGATCGCTCTCGGCGTTTACAAGGGCGAGACAAGGGACGGCGAGCAGAAACTCTGCATCTACAGCGTCGATATGGACTAACACACAGTAATTTTCAGACGTTATGAAGAAAGCGCTTTCATCATTGCTCCTGCTTGCCGCGATGTCGGTATTCTGCCAGGCCTGCGGGAAAAACCCCGACAATCCTTCGGGAGAAGGGGAAAACCCCGGGCCGGTCATTACCGACCCCGCCACCCGCAATGTCAGCCGCGCCATAGAGCTCACGGACGCTGCGCTCCAGAACTATTTCACCGGAGCGTCGATGGAAATGTCCAGATACTATAATCCGTATACGAAAGAAAAGTCTTCCGAAAAAGGCAGCATCTGGATGTACACTTCCGCCATAGAGGCGACCGTGGCAATAATGGAAGTACTTGTCCTTCAGAAGGAAAACGGCAATACTGAACTCTACGGAAAGTATTTCGCCCATTTCCGTTCCATCCTTGACAAGCTGTTCGACGGAATGCAGTACTATAAGGGAAACTACTCCCTGACCTCATTCACCCAGACCGCTTCGTGGAATCCCTACGCTGTCGACCGGGCTTCGTCTCCCGGAACCGCCAACGTTACGGGCGTCCACAACGTTTACGACGACCAGATGTGGCTCGTCCGTGAACTGATCGGAGCGTGGAGGGTTACCGGAGAGGCCAAATATCTCTCTGAAGCCGAATACCTTGCGGCCTACGTCATCGACGGTTGGGACTGCACGGTCAAAAACGGCAAGGAGAGAGGCGGCATCCCCTGGGGTCCCGGTTACTATTCCAAGCATGCTTGCAGCAACGGTCCCATGATCAGTCCTCTCGTATGGCTTTCCGAGATATATTCCGGCAAGGCTGACGAGACGACACGTCGCTGGATCGACCTCGAGGACGGACACACACGGAAATCCGAATCCATGAAGAAGTCGGAGTATTACCTCCTCTACGCACAGAAGATATATGATTGGTCAAAAGCCAATCTCCAGTATACTTCCGGCGACGAGGCGGGCCTGTACATAGACAACCTCAACAGTCCTTCGATAGGAGGCACCATCCAGTATGAGACAGTCGACGGGCAGAATTACCGCCGCCCTGCCGACCTCAGGAGCAAGAACGGACCGGCCATTTCCTATAATGCCGGAACGATGCTCTCCGGAGCCGCCGACCTTTACAGGGTCACCAAGGCCTCGGGCCTCTTGGATGATATGAAAGCGTTGTCTGACAAGAGTTTCAGCTATTTCGCCAAAGAGGGGTCCGTAAGGGAAGGCTACTACACGTATGCCATCACCGGATTCAACAACTGGTTCAACGGCGTGCTGCTCCGCGGCTTCGTCGACGTGAACCCGTTCTATGCCGGCTCTGACACGGCGGTCGAGTCTTTCCAGAAGAACCTCGATTTCGCCTGGAGCAATTTCCTCTACGAGCATATGCTTCCCTCCAGCCTTCTCGGCGGATGGAGCCTGGACCGTTCCAAATGCCGTGTCGAAGGGATGTTCACCCTTTCCTTCGCCGCCCAGTACGCGGTCCTTGCAAAACGTCTGATTGAAAACAAAAGATAATAAACGACAATATGAACAAGCGTATTGTAACCATCCTGACCTTACTGTGGCTTTCGTTAGTTTCGGTATTGTCATTCGCACAGAATACAGTCACTGTATCCGGTGTCGTGACCGATGACCAGGGCGAACCTGTCATCGGGGCCAGCGTTATGGTACAGGGCTCCCTCACGGGCGCCGCTACCGACCTCGACGGAAGATATTCGATCTCCGTCCCTGCCAACGCCGTTCTCGAGTATTCATTCGTGGGTATGTCGACACAGGCTGTTCCCGTAAACGGAAGGAGGACCATCGACGTGGTCCTTGTCCCGGATACCACCTTCCTTGACCAGGCCGTCGTCGTCGGTTACGGAACCCAGAAGAAGGGATCCCTCACCGGTGCCGTCGTCGCCGTGGCCGGAGAAGACATGATCAAGACCAACACGGAGAACCCCCAGAACATGCTCACCGGCCGTGTTCCCGGTGTCCGTGTCTGGCAGAGGACTGCCGAGCCTGGAGAGTATGCAGCCAGCATGGATATCCGCGGTATGGGCAGCCCGCTCGTCGTCATCGACGGAGTTCCCCGTGAAATGAGCGATTTCCAGAGGTTGTCCCCGACCGATATCGAGAATGTCTCGGTCCTGAAGGATGCAGCCGCAGCCATCTACGGTCTCCGTGGAGGTAACGGCGTTATCCTCGTCACCACCAAGACCGGTAAGGCCGGCAAGACCCGCGTAAACTATGACGGAAGCTACACCTTCCAGACGCCAGCCTCCCTGCCCCGCCAGATGGACGCCATCCGTTCGATGCAGCTCGTCAACGAGCGCAACCGTGGCGGAATCGAGGGCGGCGCTCCCGAATTCCCGGATGAGCTCATCGACCGCTACATTTCCGGCGAACTCCAGGGAACCGACTGGAACAGCCTCATCATCCAGAACATGGCCCCTCAGACCCGTCACGATCTCAGCATCAGCGGCGGTACCGACAAGATCCAGTTCTATGTTGGTATGGGCTACTTCTATCAGGAAGGTTTCTGGAAGAGCGGCGACATGCAGTATAACAAGTTCAACCTCCGCTCCAACGTGACCGCAGAGATCGCCAAGGGACTCAAGTTCCAGCTCGGTCTTTCCGGATACAAGGAGTCGCAGAAGAACCCTCTCGACAATGCGGAACTGGTCATCCGTTACTGGTGGAAGCAGTCCACCATCTGGAAGGCCTATGCCGACCCGGAGCAGACCATGCTCAACTACGAGGACCTCGAGCTCGACTGGAACTCGGTCGCCCGTATCTACAGGGATGTTTCCGGTCACCGTTACAACGACCGTCTGAACATGAACGTAAATACGTCCCTGACCTATGATTTCGGCACCCTTACCGATGCCCTCAAGGGACTCTCCGCCAAGGGAATGTTCAGCTACGACTACCGTGGATCCCAGGCTGAGAGATATCGCAAGGAATACTATCAGTATGCCTATAACGATGTTACTGGGGACTACGAACAGAAGCTCTATGCAGACTCGTCTCCGAGCCAGCTGACCCGCACCGACAACCACTATACCTCCTGGCTGATGCAGGCGATGCTCAACTATGACCGCCTGTTCGGCAAGCACCATGTCGGCGCTACCCTCGGTTGGGAAGTCCAGAAGCAGTTCAGCAGCGGATTCTCCGCATTTGGCGACCTCGCTTTCTCGACGCCTTACTTTACGGCCCTTACCGTTGAAGGACATCAGGTTTCGCAGAGCGCCCTGTCCGAGTATGCTTACGAGTCCCTCATCGGCCGTCTCAACTATAATTACGACGAAAGGTACCTCCTCGAGGCGCAGTTCCGTTATGATGGTTCTTCCCGCTTCTTCCCCGGACACCAGTGGGGCTTCTTCCCTTCGGTTTCCGCAGGTTGGAGAATCTCCCAGGAGCCTTGGTTCAAGAACAGCGCCCTCGGTTTCATCAACCAGTTGAAGCTCCGTGCAAGCTACGGTCTCATCGGTTCCGACGGCTCCGACTATGAGTGGGCTACCGGTTACACCTATCCTGCCGCAGCACTGAAGACAAACGGTTTCTATACCGAGATGGCCCCTGTCTATTATCTCGGATCATGGATCATGAGGGCTAATCCCAAGGCCATGCCTAACGAGAACATCTCCTGGTATACCAACAAGACCTTCGACGTCGGTGTCGACTTCGAGGCCTGGCAGGGCCTGTTCGGATTCTCCTTCGACTTCTTCCGTCGTGTCAGGAGCGGACTCCTTGCCCGCAACAACTCCGAATTCCCGACCATCGTCGGCGCAACGGCCCCCATGGAGAACCTCAACAGCGACTCCCATCTCGGTTTCGAGCTTGAGCTCAGCCACCGCCACAAGGTCGGCGACTTCCGCTATCAGCTCAAGGCCATGATGTCCATCACCCGTAACAAGTATCTCGTATATTCCCAGAGCTCCAAGTACGCCAATTCCTATGACAACTGGCGCAACAACAATATGAACAACCGTTTCCAGGGTGTCGTATTCGGCTATGAGATGATTGGAAGGTATGAGAGCTGGGAGGACATCTGGTCCTACGATATCAACAAGGGCAACGGAGTTCGCCCCGGCGACTTCAAGTATCTCGACTGGAACGGCGACGGTACCATCAGCAGCCTCGACCAGCACCCTTACACCTTCGACCAGACTCCTTGGCTCAACTATTCACTGTCCTTCGACGGTGCGTGGAAGAACCTCGACTTCAGCCTCCTCTTCCAGGGTTCCGCTCTCGGCAGCGTCGCTTTCGGCGAGCCTCAGCTCGGAATCTGGGGACAGCACGGCGGCGGTATGCTGGAACAGTTCTGGGACAGGTGGCATCCGGATGTCGTCACCAACGACACCTATGACCAGACCCTCAACTGGATTCCCGGCACCTATGCCTACGGTGGCAACTCGGCCGACGGCAACTGTAACTTCAACCGCCAGCCTATCGACTACCTGCGTCTGAAGGCCATCGAGATCGGCTATACCCTGCCGAAGATCAACGCCCTCAAGGACCTCTCCCTCCGTATCTACGCCAATGCTTACAATCCCCTGACGATTACCAGGGTGAAGTACATCGATCCTGAGCACCCGGCCGACAGCTACGGACGTCTCTATCCTCTGAACAAGTCCTATACGATAGGTCTCAACATCACTTTCTAAGGACTTTAAATGCGAATGATTATGAAAAAGATATTCTATACTCTCATTTGCGCGGTTGCAGTAGCTGCATCCTGCACGAGTCTGGAAATCCCCCCGAAGAATATCGTGACCGACGATGACCTCATGTCCAACCAGGCCGGTCTGTCGATATATCTTGCGAGGCTTTACAGCCAGATGCCTTGGGAGGAATTCAAGTATATGGCACAGTGGGGCTTCGAAGGCAATTCCTGGCTTGGTGCCCTCGGTATCGAAGGAACCGGAGAGTCCGTTACGAGAGACGGTATCTGCACCTCGTTTACGAGTGAAAGGACCGCATGGTGGAGCAACGCCTTCAGGCTGATCCACGATGCCAACCACCTTATCGAGGCTCTTCCCAATTATCAGGAGAACTTCCCCGAGCTGACCTTCAAGGAGTTCCTCGGACAGGGTTATTTCGTAAGGGCTTATGCCTATTATCAGATGGCCCGTCGTTTCGGCGGCGTTCCGATCGTGGACCATGAGATCAAGTACCCCTTCGAGGGCGAGATCGAAGTTCCCCGTGCTTCTGAGAAGGACACCTGGGACTTCATCCTTGCGGACTTTGACCGCGCCATCGAGAACCTTCCTGAAAACTCCACTTTCACGGACACTCCCAACAAGTACGGCGCCATGGCCTTCAAGGCGGAGGCTATGCTCTATGCCGGATCTGTCGCCAAGTACAACGAGCAGGTCGCCGGCCGTCTCACCGGTATCGGAGAGAAATCCGGCAACCGCGTCATCGGCTTTGCCGAGAGCGAGTGGCAGGAGTGTTCCAAGAAATACTTCACTGAGGCGTACAAGGCCGCCAATGAAGTTATCAAATCCGGCAAATACTCCCTGTATCGCAAGTCATGGAAAGAGGGAGACAAGGAAGCCCAGTATAAGAACATGAACGACATGTGGAGGGATCTTACTTCTCCCGAGAACATCCTCGTCCGTGAATACGAGTATCCGACCCTTTCCCATGGTATCGATGCTTACTCCTCTCCCTGGTTATGGAGAATGCCGCTTTCGGCAGGAACCTGCCCTACCGAGGACTTCATGGAGCTTTTCGACGGTATCGACAAGGACGCCAACGGTCAGCTCAAGGTTACTGACGGAGCAGACAACTCGAAGGGTCATTACCTTATGTTCAATACCCCGATGGAATTCTTCGCCAATGCCGAGCCTCGTCTGAGGGCCTATGTCATCTTCCCGAGCGACAATTTCAGGAGCAAGGACATTGAGGTCCGCATGGGTATGTATTTCGGAGATTCTCCCATTGCTCCGCTCAGGAACAGTTATGCTTTCTCTGAAAGAGGTATATTCTATCACCATCTTCCCATCTATTCCATCCCCAGCCAGAAGGTTCTCTATATGAGTTCCAATGTTGGTACCGAGGAGATCACCTATGTCGAGGCGACCGGTGAACTTATCAAGAACCCGACTCCCGCACAGAAGAAGGACAAAGCCAACGTGACGTGCTACGCCGGCGGCGAGAACGGACCGTTCTTCTCCAACGCAGAGTCCACCATCACCGGACTTTACCTCCGCAAGTATCTCGACCCGGACCGTCCGCTCGAAGAGATCGGTGAAGGCAAGTCCGACCAGCCGTTCATCCTGATGCGCTATGCCGACGTCCTCCTCGCAGCAGCCGAAGCCGGTGTCGAGCTTTCCATTGCCGGAGCTCCCTCACCTGACGGAAGCGATATGCTCCAGGTGGCTACCGACGCCATCAAGGATATCCAGAACCGTGCAGGCGCCAATGAAATCGAAACAAAACTCAAAGGCGACAACGACAGCCGCGACATCGTCCGCAAGGAGCGCCGCAAGGAGCTCGCTTACGAGCACAAGTCCAAGTGGGATATCCGCCGCTGGAGGGTTATCGACGAGAACAACCGCAGCGGTTTCTGGGGAGTGCAGAAAGACCGCAATCTCTTCGGAGACGGAAGCACATTCGCTTTCAAGGGCTTCTACTCATTCTATGCTCCCAAGGAGAAGAAGTGGTTCTTCGACATCGGTTACCACAATGGTTTCAACAGCAAGAACTTCAGCTACAGCAGCCGTGACTACTACTTCGCAATACCCAGCGGAGAGGTCACCAAGAGCAAGTTCATCGATCAGCAGCCTAACAGATAATAGGAGACTACAGATATGAAAAAGATATTCTTATTTGCACTCATAGGCGGCGCCTTCGCACTCGGTATTTCTTCCTGCTCCCTGTTCAGGATCGACAACCTGGATCTTCCCGCTGAGACCATCAAGGGAACCATCACGGATGTCGCCACCGGAGAGCCTGTCCTTACCGAGCAGAACAGCCGCGGAATCCGTGTCCGTCTCACCGAGCTCAGCTGGGGTGACAACGTGACGCACAATCCGGATTTCTACGCCCGTGACAACGGTACCTACCAGAACACCAAGATATTCAAGGGCAACTACAACGTCCGCGTCGACGGACCGTTCATCCCGATCGTCCGCGAAACGGGAGAAGGCGACGTCATCGAAGACGGATCGGTTACCTGCGATATCTCCGGCGTGACCGAGGTCAATTTCAAAGTCAAACCTTTCCTCAAGGTTGAATTCGTGAGCGAGCCCGTCGTCAGCGGCGGCCAGATCAGCGTCCAGGTCAAGGTGTCCCGCGCCGTTTCTGCAGAAGAATTCAAAGAGGCCATCGAGCCTATGGGCGGATGGAAGGATGAATTCCTCAATGTGACCGACATACGTCTGTACTGCGGTTACTCCTCGACCTGCAACGGTGACAACCAGTACACCGCATGGTCCGGAGTCCTGGAGTACAAGGGCGCCTCGTTCGAAGAATTCCTCGACAAGCCCGTCACGATTACGACCCGCGGAACCATCAAGGCAAACCGCAAGGTGTTCATCCGCGCAGCAGCCCGTATCAACTACGAGACCGCCAGCTCGCGCCGCTACAACTTCTCCGAGGTCAAGGAAGTCAACATTCCTTAATGATCGGACAGTTGTTTGATTAATGTACCGGGGCTGGTTGCAATGCTTCTTTGCCAACCAGCCCCTTTTAAACTTAAGCGATTGAATATGAAACGAATCTTAATAAGCGTCCTGGCCCTTGCTGCGGTCCTGTCCTGCGGGACACCCGCCAAGAAGGAAGCTATGAAGACCACTTTCCAGGTCTCCGGGGAATGGCGTCCCACCATAGACAACCGCGCCGACGTCGCGATGGTCTATGGTGTAGGAGGAAATCCCTCCGAGAGGAGCCGCCGCCGCGGACCGTCCTTCGAGGAGAGGGTTCAGAGCTGGAAAGACCGCGGATACAACGTCCATTTCATGACCGGAATCGCCTGGGGTAGCTACCAGGACTATTTCACCGGCCGCTGGGACGGGCAGTGGCACCTTGACGAAGGCCAGGTCACCCAGAGGGGAGACACCATCTGGCACGGCCGCATGGTCCCTTACATCGTTCCTACCATGAATTATCTCAAGTACTTCAAGGAGAGGCACATAAAGAGGGTCATCGACGCCGGGATCGACCATATCTTCCTCGAGGAGCCCGAGTTCTGGGCCCGCGGAGGATACAGCGAGTCGTTCAAGAGGGAGTGGCAGGACTACTACGGCTTCGAATGGAGGCCGCAGCACGAGTCCCCGGAGAACACCTATCTCTCCAACAAGCTCAAATATCACCTGTATTACAGGGCGCTCAACGAGGCTTTCACCTATGCAAAGGAATACGGAAAGACCAAGGGAATGGATGTAAAGTGCTATGTGCCTACGCATTCCCTGCTGAACTATTCCCAGTGGAAGATAGTCTCCCCGGAGGCTTCCCTCGCATCCCTGCCATGCGTAGACGGCTATATCGCCCAGGTATGGACGGGAACCTCCCGCGAGCCTGACTTCTACAACGGAGTCTATAAGGAGAGGGTGTTCGAAACCGCTTATCTCGAGTATGGCTGCGCCGGATCGATGGTCGCCCCTACAGGCCGCCAGATATGGTTCCTGACTGACCCGATCGAGGACTGGCCCCGCGACTGGGATGACTACCACAGGAACTATCACGCTACCTATACCGCCCAGATGCTTTATCCGGAAATCGCTGATTATGAGGTGATGCCTTGGCCTAACCGCATCTATGAAGGACTTTACCGCGCAGCTCCGGACAGCGATGAGCGCATCCGCATCCCCAAGGACTATTCTACGATGATGCAGGTGATGATCAACGCTTCCCACGATATTCCGGTCTCGAAGAACAAGCTTTCCGGCTCCCACGGCATCAGCGTCGTGATGGGCAACTCCCTGATGTTCCAGCGCCTTCCCACCCATGCGGGATATGAGGATCCCCAGCTTTCGAACTTCTACGGTCTCGCCCTTCCGCTTGTCAAGAGGGGAGTCCCGGTAGGCATCACCCACATCGAGAATGTCGGCTACAAGGCCGCCCTCAAGGATGTCAAGGTGCTGCTTATGACTTATTCCAATATGAAGCCGCTCGATCCCGAGGCACACAAGTACATAGCCGAATGGGTCCGCAAGGGAGGCCGACTCATCTACAGCGCAACCGACACCGACCCGTTCCAGACGGTGATGGAGTGGTGGAATACCGGCGACAACAAGTTCGCGGCCCCTTCCGACCACCTCTTCTCCCTGATGGGCATAGAGGCCGGAGCTCCGGCAGGCGAATATGCCTACGGAAAGGGCAAGGTCCGCATCATCCGCACCGATCCTAAGGATTATGTGATGAACGCCGGCGGCGATGCCCCTCTGATGGAGGCTATAAAGGCTGATTATGAGGAGGTTGCGGGTCCGCTTGAACTCAAGAACAATTTCCTTCTCGAGCGTGGTCCCTACACTATGGTGGCCGTTCTTGACGAGAGCGTAAGCGAAGAGCCCGTCACCCTTGAGGGTGTCTTCATCGATCTCTTCGACCCGAAGCTCCCTGTCTATACGACCCGTACCATAGAATCCGGAACCCAGGATTTCCTGTATGACGTTTCCAAGGCCGGAAAGGCTCCGAAGATCCTCGCGGCCGCATCCCGCGCCTACGATGAGAAAGCCAAGGGCCGCACCTTCAGCTTTGTGGCGAAGAGCCCCATAGAGACTATCAACGTCAGCCGTATCCTGCTGCCTTCCAAACCGGTGAGCGTACTTATCGACGGCGTCGAGAGCGCCGCTGATGAGAACTGGGACGAGATCAGCAAGACCGTCCTGGTCCGCTTCGACAACAATCCCGACGGAGTGAAAGTAGAAATCAAGTGGTAATGAGAATCAAGACTTTATTTATAGGATGCATAGTGCCCGCCATGCTTTTGGCGGGCGCCTGTGCTCCGAAAGCCTCTGAGCGCAATGCCCTCAGGGCCCCTGCATATCCGCTGGTTTCCATCGATCCTTACACCAGCGCCTGGTCGATGACCGACAATCTCTACGATTCCCCCGTCCGCCACTGGACCGGCAAGGATTTCCCCCTTGTCGGAGCCATCATAGTGGATGGGGAAGCCTATCGTTTCATGGGCCTGGAGCAGGTTGACCTGGAGCCTTTGGTGGCCCTGTCAGCCCTTCAGCCGTGGAATGGCCGCTACACATTCAGCGAGCCGTCTGCCGACTGGACCTCTCCGGCCTTTAACGACAGCCGTTGGTCCGAGGGCCCCGCGCCGTTCGGGACAATGGGCCGCCGCCGCAGGATGGCCGGTACCGAGTGGACCTCAGAATATATCTGGGTCCGCAGGACAATAGATATTGATGCCGAGGCGCTTAAGGGCCGCCTGCATATCCTTTTCAGCAATGACGACATTGCCGATTACTATGTAAACGGTGTGCTTATCCACCACGAAGGACGCCCTTGCCGCGGCGAGTCCGCTCCGTTCCCGGATGAGGCCATGGCCGCGCTGAAAGAAGGCCCCAACGTGTTCGCAGCCCGCTGCCACAATACCGGCGGCCTTGCCGAGCTGGATTTCGGCCTGATGCTCCAGAAGAACACCGAAACGCTTTATTCGCGTACCGCCGAGCAGCTTTACGCCGACGTGCAGCCTACCCGTACGCTCTACGGATTCCAGTGCGGTCCCGTGAAGCTCGACCTTACTTTCACCGCCCCCCTGCTGCTGGATGACCTGGAGCTCATAAGCCGTCCCGTCAACTACATCTCTTACAAGGTGACGTCTGACGATGGTGCCGCACATGAGGTGAGCGTCCATTTCGAGGCTTCTCCCCGCTGGGCTGTGGACAACATCTTCCAGAAGACCGAATCTTCGATGGAAGAAGGAAAGAAGCTGGTTTACCTGAAGGCCGGCACCCTTTCGCAGGAAATCCTTGCCAAGAGGGGAGACGACCGCCGCATCGACTGGGGCTGGTTCTATCTGGCTTCGGAAAAGAACGGTACGGAGGCTTCGGTACGCGAAGAGGACGGATGGCTCCTGCTTGACCGTGCCCTCGGGAATACGGCGTCCGCCGAAGGAAAGATCATGATTGGATACGACGATGTCTATTCCATCCAGTATTTCGGTGAGAATCTCCGTCCTTACTGGAACCGCAGCGGTAAAAAGACCATCAAGGACTGCTTCGAGGCCGCCCTCAAGGACTATCCGAAGCTTGTCAATAAGTGCGAGGCGTTCGACGCGAAGATGATGAGCGATGCCGAGAAGGCCGGAGGCCGGAAATATGCCGAACTCTGCGCCTTGGCGTACCGTCAGAGCATCCACGCCCACAAACTCGTGGAATCCCCACAGGGAGACCTCCTCTGGCTTTCCAAGGAGAACAACAGTAATGGTTCCATCGGCACCGTAGACGTAACCTATCCTTCCGCGCCGCTGTTCCTGTTGTACAATCCCAAGCTTGCAGAGGGCCTGATGAACCATATATATTATTATGCGGAATCGGGCAAATGGACAAAGCCTTTCCCGTCCCACGACGTCGGAACATATCCCCTGGCCAACGGCCAGACCTACGGCGGCGACATGCCCGTCGAGGAGGCCGGCAACATGATTACGCTTACCGCGGCCTCCTGCCATTACAGCGGCAAGGCTGACTATGCGGCAAAGCACTGGGATACCCTGACCAAGTGGACCGAGTATCTGCTCCAGTTCGGTCTTGATCCTGAGAACCAGCTGTGTACGGACGATTTTGCGGGTCATTTCGCCCACAATGTCAACCTGTCCGTGAAGGCTATCCTCGGCGTTGCGTCATATGGATATATGGCTCAGATGCTGGGTAAGAAAGAGGTGGCTGAGAAATATACCTCGGCCGCCCGCGAGATGGCCGCCGAATGGGTGAAGATGGCTTCCGACGGAGACCACTACCGTCTTGTATTCGACAAGCCGGGCACCTGGAGCCAGAAGTATAACCTCGTGTGGGACAAGCTGTTGGATCTCAATATCTTCCCTGCTGATGTCCGCAGCACCGAGATCGCGTGGTATCTCGGCCACCAGAACGAGTACGGTCTCCCGCTGGACAACCGCAAGACATATACGAAGAGCGACTGGGTGATGTGGACGGCGACCCTCGCCGACGAAAAGGCCGACTTCGAGGCCCTCATCGAGCCTATGTGGAAGTTCTACGACGAGACCGACGACCGCGTCCCTATGTCCGACTGGATCTTCACTGACTCCAACCACTATCGTGGCTTCAAGGCCCGTTCCGTGGTCGGAGGTTACTTTATCAAACTGCTGGAATACTATAACTAGGTTCAGTCCGGTATCGACAAAATGGTCCCTGAAAAGTCGTTTTTCCGATCTTTTTGGGGACCTTGTCATTACCGACTCGGATACTTATTGGCTTCCGGGAAGGCAAGGGCCCCTGGAAAACCAGGTTTGTTATGGTTTTCCAGGGGCATGCCTTCCCTTATTTATCTTCCCATTCTGCTGGACGATAAGCACACTTTATCCGCAGTTTTCCTTATATTTGGGGAAATAACCATTTCAGATGAAACACACAGCGATCATACTAATGGCCCTCTCGCTCCTTGTGACCGGATGCGGAGTGCTGAGGCAGACCCCGGAGGAGAAGCAGCGTATAGCCCGGGTCGTAAATGAGCGGCTCGATGCGAGGGACTTCCGGATAGATATCAACTATATGATTCCTCTCCGCGGAGCCGGAAAACACGTCTCGGCGGGTTACTCCGTCGCCGTTGACGGCAATATCATCGATTCACACCTTCCCTATTTCGGCGCCGCTTACAGCGTCCCCTACGGCGGCGGAAAGGTGCTGAATTTCAAAGATGACATAGACGAATACTCCGACAGCGGCTGGAAGAACGGACTGCGCACGGTCGCCTTCCTCACCGACAACGGCGAGGACGTAATCGTCTATATCCTGACGGTCAGCGAAAGCGGCCAGACGGACCTCCGTGTCCGCAGCCAGAACAGGGACGACATCAGCTACCGGGGCGTCCTGGACACCGGAGAAGAGTAATCGCTCTACCCGCCGGGGCCAAGGATGTGGTTCAGAGGCTATTTGTAGATTGGACCGAAATTGGCGCAGGCGCGGTAGTCGGCTCCTTCCTTATCCATTCCGAATGCGTTCCAGGCGGCCGGACGGAAGATGTCCTCTTCCGGTACATTGTGCATGCATACAGGGATGCGGAGTATCGAGGCAAGGGTGATAAGGTCAGCCCCGATATGCCCGTAGGCTATTGCGCCGTGGTTGGCTCCCCAGTTGTTCATGACGCTGTAAACGTCCTTGAAACAGTCTTTTGAGGCATCGAGGCGAGGCACGAACCAGGTCGTAGGCCAGGTCGGGTCGGTCCGCTTGTCGAGGATATCGTGCATTGCAGAGGGCAGTTCCGCAGTCCAGCCTTCGGCGATCTGGAGGACCGGGCCGAGACCCGCTACGATATTCAGCCGCATCATTGTCATCGGCATCCCTCCACGAGTTACGAAATGGGCCGAATAGCCGCCCCCGCGGAAATAATCGCGGTCGGCCGGCATCCAGGAAGTCGCCTTCAGGCAGGCCTCGGCGTCGTTCCGGGTCATATTCCAGGGCTCCTTCATGACCGGAGCGCCGGATGCGTCTTCCATCGCGCCTGTCGCGTCAAGGGTAGTGGCTCCGGAGTTGATAAGATGGATGAAGCCGCCTGCGGCAAGACCTTCGGGGGCCATCCCGGTGACTCTCTTCACGGCTTCGGGGCTCCAGTATGTACGGACGTCGCTGAACATTACGCCCTTGTTCGTAAGCAGATGGCCGAAAAGCATCGACAGGCCGTTGAGCGAGTCGTTTTCAGTGGCGAGCACATAAGCCTCGCGGATTCCGTTCCAGTCGAATGAAGAGCACATAAGGCTCTCCGGGAAGTCGAAATTGGGTTTGTAATCCGTCCACTGTCGCTGACCCTGGACACCGCCGGCGATGGCATTGTGCCCGAGAGCCTCTTCCTTGTAGCCCATATCCAGCAGGCGGGGATTGCCGAACATAAGGTCGCGGATAATCATCATGTTCTTGACAGTGAACTCCCAGTCGGCATCTTTTTCCTCACGGGTCTTTCCCTTTCCCTTGCCGTTGAAGGCTGTCATCGGCGTTCCGGGGAACAGGGGACGGTCTTCGTTGTAATCGTGGCCCTCCTGCGGCTTGCAGAACTTTTCAACCCAATCCATAGCTTTGGCGAATTCTTCGTGGTCGTAGATTCCGGCATCGACCCTTCGGAGTATCTCCACCAGCGAAACATATTCCGTCCTCATTCCGAGATAATTCTGCAGGAAATCGGCATCGACTATCGAACCGGCGATGCCCATACAGGTGTTACCCATTGACAGATAGCTTTTTCCGCGCATCGTGGCCACAGCCTGGGCGGCCTTGGCGAAGCGCAGGATTTTCTCCGCTACGTCGGAAGGAATGCTGTTGTCAGCGATATCCTGGACATCGTGGCCGTAGATTCCGAACGCCGGAAGTCCCTTCTGGGCGTGGGCGGCGAGGACAGCGGCGAGATAGACAGCCCCCGGCCTCTCCGTCCCGTTGAACCCCCAGACCGCCTTCGGATAGTGCGGATTCATATCCATCGTTTCGGAGCCATAGCACCAGCACGAGGTCACGGTGATGGTGGAGCCTACGCCTTCGCGCTCGAATTTCTCGGCGCAGGCGGCGCTCTCCGCCACGCGTCCGATGGTGGTGTCGGCGATTACGCATTCCACCGGGGAGCCGTCCCCGTTCCGGAGATTCTTTTCTATGAGTTCCTTGACGGCCCGGGCGAGGGCCATCGTCTTATCCTCAAGGCTCTCGCGAACGCCGCCCTGACGTCCGTCTATAGTGGGGCGAATGCCGATTTTAGGGTATTTCATAACTATCTGGGTTTAATTGGTTTGTCTTTTTGCATACATCTTCCAGCCGTAAGCGGCGATTATCGCGAAGCACAGCAGGGGAAGGACGAAGGAAACGTTCACTGCGGGATGCCCGGCGATGGTACCCTGGTCGATAATCATTCCCTGCAGGGGCGGCATCAGGGCACCTCCGACGATTGCCATCACCAGGAAGGAAGCCCCCAGCGTGGTATCCCTGGCGTCCACGTCCTCCAGCGCTATCCCATAGATTGTCGGGAACATCAGCGACATGAAGAAACTGATCCCGACAAGGCAGAGAAGGCCTGCCTTCCCAACTATGCAGATGGTTCCGATTGTGCAAAGGGCGGCGCATAAGCCAAAGATACCCAGCATCTTACGCGAGTTCAGGCGTTTCATCAGCATTGTTGAGATGAAGCGGCTGCAAAGGAACAGCACCATCGCAACTATATTGTATTTCTGGGCGTCGGCCTTGTTTATTCCGAGATTGTCCGCATATTGGATGATGAAGGTCCATACCATGATCTGGGCGGCCACGTAGAACATCTGCGCAACAACGCCTTCCCGGTAGGAAGAGTTCCTCCACAGGTTGGAAAGGGTTTCCCGGATCGAATGTTCGTCCCCGGCGGCTTTCTGTTCCTCGCTCTTTGTCTTCGGCATCCGGGCAAGTGCTATTATGATGAATACCAGCACGACTACGAGCCCGATTATCACATAGGGATTGCGGATTACCGCCAGGTCGTGGAGGCGGATGTCGGCCTTTTCCGCGGCACTCAGGGAAGGGAAAATGATGTTCCCGGCAGCGTCTCTCTTGTCGGAAATCAACTGGGGAAGCACCACGAAGGACGCGACCGTCATTCCGCAGAGCGAACCCATCGGGTTGAAGGTCTGGGCGAGGTTGAGCCTCCGTGTGGAGGTCTCCTTAGATCCCAGCGAAAGGATATATGGATTGGCCGTGGTCTCCAGGAATGCAAGCCCGAAAGTCAGTACATACAGCGAGATACAGAAGAATGAGAACTTCTGGAATGCCGCCGCCGGTATGAACAGGAATGCGCCCACGGCGTAGAGCCCGAGTCCCAGCAGGATGGAACTCTTGTATGAGAATTTGCGGATGAACAGAGCAGCAGGAATAGCCATCGTCGCATATCCGCCGTAAAAGGCGAACTGGATCAGCGAGGCCTTGGCGGCCGAAAGCTCCATGACTGTCTGGAATGCTGCGACCATGGGGTTGGTGATGTCGTTTGCAAACCCCCAGAGCGCGAAAAGGGATGTGATTAGAATGAATGGAAGTAGGAATTTCCTTTCAACAAGCTTGTTTTTCGCAGTCATTTCCCGGTCTTATGGTTAAGTACACAAATATAATCAAATTTGATTTCCGTCTATTGAAAAACTCACTGAAACCGATTCTCCTTTATCATCTACGGCCGTGAGGGAATGACGGCCTTCGGAAGGAGATATCTTCAATGTGTGGACAATGTGGGTCGTACCCAGGAAAACATTGTCCAGATGCCAGTACACCGTGGCGCTGCTCCGGCGGTGAGCCAGCTGGACCACCACCCCTCCGGGAGATCCGTCAAGCTGCCGCGGCAGGGTTATGCTGGACCCGGGTTCCGGGTAGATGAACTCCATCTGGGGGAGCTCCGCCCGGTCGGGGACGGTGTATTCCGGATGTCCGGCCTTGTAGAACCATTCCATCGCCGGGGGAAGGGCGAACACCCCGTCCCGGTGATATGGACAAGCCTGCGACTCCTGTGCCCTCTCAGGCAGGATCATCGTGTCGTAATCCGTGCACTCCGGGCCCTTGAGATGCCCGCTCTGGCGGCAAACATCACCGAAAAAGCCCTCCAGGGGCTCCTGGAACCACCTTTCCGTCTCAGGCAGCAGGCTCAGAATGTCGAACAGCACCGGTCCTGCCGTCTTTGCTCCGGTAAGGCCCGGCTCGCCGTTGCCTCGGGCATTCCCGCACCAGACGCCTATGGCATAATCGGGAGTGGTCCCTACCGCCCAGCCATCCCTGAAGCCGTAACTGGTCCCGGTCTTCCATGCAATCCTGCGTACGGACCGGATCAGCTTCCAGTCTATCTCGTCAGGACGGTTGACGTCGGAAAGGGACTCGAAGGTGTACCAGAGGGCGACTTTGTCGGTGAACGGGCCCTCTTCCAACCCGGCGTAGCACCTGGCCATCCTTGCGTACATCGCAGTTATTTCATCGAGGCAGCCCTCGGCTCCGCCGAGAATGAGCGACAGGCCGTAATGGGAAGGTTCGAAAGTCAGGGTGCCCATACCGCAGCGCCGCAGCAGGGAATGCATCCTCGGTACGCCGTAGCGCCTGAGAAGATGCACGGCGGGAACGTTCAGTGAGCGGGACAGCGCCTCGTTGGCGGGAACGGCCCCGTGGAACTGCCGGTCGAAGTTCTGAGGTGAGAATCCATTGATATTCAGCGGTGTATCCGGTAGCAGCATATGAGGGAGCAAGAGCCCGTCCTGAAGAGCCGCGCAGTAAAGCAGCGGCTTCAGCACGCTTCCGGTGCTACGGGGGGAATGGGCTATGTCAACCTCCATCCCGGTCCTTTTCCTTTCCGGAGAGGCGTTTCCAACATAGGCTATGGTCTCGCCTGTCCTTACATCCATCACGACGGCGGCCAGGTCGGCGATCCCCACCCTCGCCAGGTCGTCGGACCATCTTGCCGCTACAGCCTCCACCTGGCGCTGGAGGTGGATGTCGATGCCGGTCCTGGTCTGGACCCCTTTAGGCTGGCGCTCCACATAATGGCTGGCCGTGGAAGGCAGGGGGAGAGGAGCTCCGGGAAGAGGCTCCTCGCAGGAAAGGGAATAGGTGCTTTCATCCATGTATCCCTTCTGTTTCAGCCTGAGCAGAAGCCTGTTGCGCTTTTGCAGAAGGTCTTCCTGCCGCTTTCCGGGATGTATGGCCGACGGAGAGTTCGGGAGTACGGCCAGGGTCGCCGCCTCGCTCCAGGAGAGCTCCGCGGCAGGCCTTCCGAAATATCTCCAGGCGGCAGCGTCGATACCCACCACATTGCCTCCGAACGGGGCGTGTGAAGCGTACAGCGCGAGAATCTCACGCTTGGTGTACCTGAGTTCCAGCCTGGTGGCGAGGACGGATTCTACGGCTTTCTGCCAGAGGGTCCTTTCTTTCCGCCTGGACATACGTATGACCTGCATCGTGATGGTGCTGCCTCCGCTGGTGACGTGACCGGCCCTGAGATTGCCCACAAGGGCTCTTCCCAGCGAAACCGGATTGACTCCGGGGTGAAGGTAGAAATGCCTGTCCTCGAACTGGACCAGGGCTTTGGCGTAGCGTTCCGGAACGGTGTCGCAGGGCGGGAACCGCCACTGGCCGTCATCCGCGATCCTGGCACCGAGCAGTTCTCCGCTCCGGTCTGTGACCACAGTGGAATACGGCACTCCCCGGAACAGGTCCCGTGGCAGGCACACAAGGTACCCGGTCAGGAGAAGTCCGGAGAGAACCGAAAGGGCGATGCCGGTGCGTCGACCCATTATTTGGTGACGACGGCGGTGCCGGAAGCCGTGTTGGCCGCTATGTGGCTGTCATACATTGCCTCGCAAGTGATGGCGGGCAGTACGAATTCGCCAGCGTAGGCGGCCCTCAGCTTGAGCGTGAACCGTTTGTTCGAGCCCTGCGGAAGGTCGAAGAACCAGTTGCAGCGATCGTCGCGGATGTCCTTGTAATCGCCTTCCTGGACCGTCTGGCCGCCACGGAGGCGTTCGTTCTGGATCTCCCAGCCCGAAGGGATCCTTTCGCTCAGGGCGAGGTTGCTGATGCTCTTGGCGGTGTTGTTGGTGACCGTCACAACAGCCGTGAACTCGGTGCCCTGGCGCAGCGATGCTGGATTGACAGGGGCGCCCGAACCATTGGTGTAGGCGACCTTGATGCCGATGCCGGAAGCCTTGGCTGGAACAACGGTTCCTGCAGGAGCGCGGGCGATGTCGACCATCGTCAGGTACAGGTCTCCGTCGGAAGTGTTCTCCACCTCGGTCTTGCCGTCGAGAGGCATCGAGTAGAGCGACTTGGGCGACTTGATATTGTCCTTTCCGACGCGGGCCGAGATGTTCTTGTTGCCGATCTTTTCGAACAGGCGTCCCATCGCTACGGCTCCGAAAGCGGCCTCCTGGGTGCTCCAGTAGCCGTCCAGGAAGTATTCGGCGACGGAGCTGGCCATCGAAAGGGCGTCAGCCATCCTGTCGGTGCGTACCAGTACCTCGAGGGCCACTGCACGGTCCCTGAGGGAGGATCCGTAGGTGAGAGGTGAACTGTATTCCTCGAATTCGGGATTCGCCACGGCCGTCAGCTCCTGGGCCACCTGGGGCTTTCCGCTTACGGCGTAAGCATCGGCCAGCATCCAGGCGACGCGGGTCACGAGTTCCGGCGATTCCTTCATCCTGTTCATGGCGCCCTGCTGCGCGTCACCGGCGAAGGCGAGGCTGTACAGGCGGTAGCATTCGTCGAGGTCGGAGAAGGCTGAATTGCCTGCGAGGCGGAATGCCTTGCTGAGGTTCTTCTGGTAGTTCTCCCAGTTCTTCAGGACCGTCCGGGACACGTCGTATCCCTTCTTGGATGCGGAGTAGAGGAATACACCGACCATCGAAGATACCCAGCTGTCGGAACTCTTTCCGCCCGGCCACAGCACGAATCCGCCGTCCTTGGCCTGGCGGGAGTAGATCTCCGCGATGACCGAAGGAACGATGCTCGTTGCGTCTGCGGCGTCAGCATCGCTCAGGAGCGGTGCCAGGTTCAGCATTACGAGGCCTTTGGCCGCAAGCTGCTCGGTGCAGTTGTAATTGTAATTCTTCATCCGGCGGTAGATGCCCGTGGCGTCGAGGGCCGGGAATCCGGCAATCTCGAGGGTGGCCTTGCCTTCGGGACTGAACGATGCTGTCTTGCCTTTTGCGAGGGTAGTGTGTGTGACGGACACGGTCTCCGGATTAGCGGGCTGCACCTCAAGGGCTACCGTTTCATAGGCCTTATGTCCAGATCCGGTGGCGGTTACGGTAATCTTTGCGAGGCCTTCACCGGTAGCTGCGAGATTGAAGTATGCCAGCTTGTCGCCGATATCCTCGAATGCGAGTTCCTGGGAATTCGCTCCGACAACCTGGACCGGGCCTTCAACCTTGATGCTGACGGAGGCGTTGCGGACGCCTTCTTCCATCGCGAACACGTTCACCGGAAGGGTTACCTTCTCGCCGTCCGCGAGGGTTCTCGGCAGGGTAGGCAGTACCATGAGAGGAGCCTTCACGGTAACGGTCTTCTCGGCATTGCCATATGCAGGCGCATGGCCGGCGACCACCATCACCCTGACGCTTCCGACGTACATCGGCAGGGTCACCTTATGAGTGGCAGTTCCCCTGTTGAGGGTGTACGGGCCGTAGAATGCGACCACGGGATTGAACCTGTTGTCCTTGCGGGCATTGCGTATGTTGGATTCGTCACCGCCGATGCCGAGCATCTCCGAGAAGCGGCCGCCGTAGGCTCCGATAACCTGGTCGTAGAGGTCCCAGGTCTTCACTCCGAGGGCCTCTGTGCGGTACATTTCGCTCCACGGGTCGGGAGTCTTGAATCCGGTCAGGTCGAGAAGGCCTTCATCCACGATGGCGAGGGTGTAGGTCATAGGCTTGCCGTCTTTCTCGCTCACCTGGACGGTGAACTGCTCCTCAGGAGCCACCGTGTCGGCCATCTTGATGACCGGCTGGAGGTGTGACGCGGGATTCTCGACGCCGATCCTCTGCACTCCGTAGAGCCTGATAGGCAGGTCGTTGGACGCATTGCCGTAAGGCTGGACCAATGTGATGTGGATATAGAAGTTGGGGGCCATCTCAGGCGTTACCTGGAAGGTGTACTTCGTGTCTTCGGAACTGGTCTGGACCCATTTGCGGGAAAGGACTCCGGCTCCGTTCTCGAGGGAGACGAGGGCCTGGCCGCCTTCAGCTGCAGGGATGTATACCGTCACCGTCTCGCCGGCCTGGTATGAAGACTTGTCGGTAGAGAAGGACAGCATGTTGAGGGCGTCGGGATCGCGCCTGTCAGCCCTTCCGCGATAGTCGGACCAGTCGAGGGTCACGATCTTTCCGGAAATATGGTAGCTCGTCTTGTCCTGTGCCAGGACGAGATAGCGTCCCCATTCCTCCTTGTCGCGGCGGATGGTGAAGGAAGCGTCGCTCTTGCCGGGCGACAGCCTTCCGGAGTCGATAAGCTGCGGAGACTTGTTCTGCAGATAGGCGCTGAGCGAAGAATTGTGCCACCACCAGCTCCAGTCTATCTTGTAGACATAGTATTCGACGGTGTGTCCGCTGACCCTGCGTCCGGAAGGATCCACCACGGCGACAGATACCGTATGATCCTGTTCGGTAGGGAGATAGTCTCCTTCGGGGAACTTGAGTCCCACATACGAGGTGAACGGTGAATATGGTACCGTCATGGTGGAGAAACTCTCGTCGCCGCCTTCTTCCTCGACCGAAGTGACAATGAATGCGGACAGCATTCCGGGAGCGTCGCCGGCCGCAGGCAGGGCAACGTTTACGGAAGCTTTTCCTTCGGAGCCGAGGCGGGTCTCAAACATCTGGAACTCGCTGCTGGTAAACGTGGACAGGGGGTTGCGGAAGAGATATCCTTCGAATCCCTTGAACGTCGTGTAGGCGGGTGTGAGGGTGATGTCGGCGTGTGCCTTGAGGTCAGAGGCGGGAAGGCCGGTGAGCCAAGACGATGTGACTGTAGCGACGGTCCTGGTTCCGCCCTGAAGCACGTTGGCGCCCGGATCGAGGTCTACTTTCAGGCGGTTGGGCTTTACGGTCTCGATGTGGAGGGGCTTGTGGACGGTGGTTCCTCCGATCTTGAAATAAGCGTTCCACCAGCCGGTAGGATCCGAGGCTGATGTAGGAACGTGGAATGTGTAGAATCCGTCGGTTCCGCCCGAAACGAGGCGTGAATAGAACTGGCCTTCAGGACAATAGACCTCCATCGTGGCGGGATGTCCCTGAGGCAGGGAGCCGGCCTTGTCGGCCACCATGAGGGTGACGTGGAGGGTGTCGCCGGGACGCCATACTCCTCTTTCTCCGTAGGCGAAGCCTTTGACTCCGCGGCTCAGGACCTGTCCTCCGACTTCGAAGCGGCTGAGGGAATTCTCATTGCCGTCCACGAGCTTGAGGTATCCGGTTTCCTTGCCGTCGCGGGCCACGATGGCGAACGGCTTGCGGTCCACGTCGAGTTCCGCCATACCGTCACTTCCGGTTTTGCCGGAACCGATGCGGCGGAGCTGGAAGTCATACACTTCGAGGGCTACTCCTGAGGCGGGCTTTGCGGAAACAAGGTTGCTGACACTTGCCCAGACCTTGCCGGTTTCGGAGTATTTCGCGATGATGCCGAGGCTTGAAGCGATCAGGTTGACGGCAGGGAAGTGCTCCTCGCCCATATAGTATGAAGGCTTGTCGGGATCGTTGCATTCCTCCCAGTCATACTCGCTCCAATCGTAGAAATTCTCCCAGTAGTATGTGTTCGGGATATCCCATTCGGCCATTTCCTCCGCGCTCGGAGTGCCGTCGGAAAGGGTTGCCATGCTGGTTCCGTCCCACTGCTTGCCATAGAGCGAATACTCCTGTTTGAAGGTGACCCTTATGCGGTAGATGGCACCGGGCTCCCTTTTGAACAGGCTAGTCAGGTCGATGGCGAAATCATTCCATTTGTGCAGGTTCTTTGCGGGATCGCCGTCGAGGCGGACCTGGCGGCTGAAGACGAGCCGGCCGCTGCGGCGAATCTCCGAGTCCCCGCTCAGATCATTGTCCTGCAGGAACATGAGCACATTGTCTTCGTAGATCTGGATGACTTTCAGGTCGATGGCGTTGAGATTGACGGCGCGGAGCGGAAGCACCAGGTTATTGCGGTCGGGCAGTATGTTCCCGCGGAGGGGAATCTCCACCGCAGGCTTGTCCTCGGTGGGCTCGAAGTTGGTGCGCCAGTCGTTTCCGAGACGGCTTCCGTCAGCGGAACGCACCTGGCGGCTGACCACCAGGCTGATGTCCTTGCCGGTGTCCTCAAACGTTATCCTGGCTATATTGTCCTGTACTTCAACCTGCTGGCGCACTATGCCCTGAAGCTCGACCATGCCCGCGAGGGAGGCGTTTGACGACAGGGCTTCGCTGAAGGCGACCTCCACCGAAGGGTCGGAGCCCCTCTTTAGATTGGCATACATCACCCTGAAGTCCCCGGCGGCGGGAATTATGACCTCAAGGGGCTCGGATGCTGCGATGCGGCTGTCGGAGACCTGCACCACAAGGACTTTCTCTTCATTTCCGCGCTCGATGCCGGAAGCCGTGAAGGGAATCTCCTTGCCGGAACCCTCCAGCTTCACTTCCACGGAGCGACCTTCGCATTCCGCGGAGATGATCTTCGCCAGGTCTTCGGCCGGAAGCTCCTCGCTGAGGCGGAGGAGTCCTTCCACGGAGGCTTTACCTTCGCGGTTTATGCGGATCCCTTCCAGCGACAGCGCGGCTCTTTTCTTGGACACATTGACGGGGAAGCGGAATGCCTGCAAGTTTTTCTCCTTGAGTCCCAGCACTTTGCCGATGTCGAAACGGCACTGGTAAGTGTTGCCTCCCTTCAATGCGCCGGCTTCAGGTATGAACTCGACTACCGTAGGGTTGACCCAGCGGGTTGTTCCCTTCACTCCGGGAGAGAAGGAGAACACGTCTTCCGTCTGGCGGTCGAAGGCGGCCGCCTGGTTGAGTTCGACGCGGACTGTACCGCTTTCGGTAACCATTCCGCCCGAGTAGGCTTTGATGAAAGGAGCGAAGGCGAGATCGGGCCCGTCTTGTCCTTTCTTAAGGCTGCAGGACGCCGCAAGGGCAGTCAGCAGGAAGAAACCCAGAAAACGTAATGACTTCATATATAAATGATTAAATGATTAATAACCTTTTTAAAACCTGCAATGTGAAGGATCGATCCCCGGGGTCGGCACATATTCGGCGGCGACCCCGCCGGGCCCTACCGTGACCACGTTGAATCCCGGAGTACCGTCCCCGAGGGCGTTGCCGACAGGTCCGGCTGTGAAGAACTTGATGCCGTCATATTCAGTTACGACGGTCCTGTGGGTGTGTCCGGCGAATACGGCTTCTACACCCGCATCCTTGAACATCCTGATATAGGATTCCCGCTTCGGGAGCGGGAAATTGAAATAGTCTTCCTTCTCGTCGATGCTTTCCCGGATTATGGGGCAATGCAGGAAAACCAGTATGTGGCGTGCGCCGCGGGCCTTGGAAAGCTCCGCCTCGAGCCACTCAAGCTGCTCATTTTCAGCCTCTTCGCACCCGTCCTTTATGCAGTTGCTGTCAATTCCTATGAAGGCCGTGCCTTTTTTGCCGCCCAGATAGAACGAGAATCGGCCATAGCCTCTTTTGGCGACATATTCCTCGTATTTCTCGGGGGTGTAACCACGGATGTCGTGGTTTCCGGGAACCAGATAGACAGGAGCCTCTATCTCGCCGGTCCGCTTCTCGAAAATCTCGTTCTGCTCGGCATCTGAGGCGCTGTCAACCAGGTCTCCCGTTATGACGACGCAGGCGGGGGACAGGGCGTTTACCGCCTGGACCGCCGCTGCGAACAGCGAGTCGGAATGGACGAAATGGGCGGAAGTGTCGATGAATCCTACCTGAGTGTCGCTCATATGGACGAAGGTCAGGGTTTTCTCTTTGCAGCCCGCATTGAACAGCAGTACGGACAGGACCAGGATAGCTGATAAATGTTTTCGCATATTCATACTAAAAAGGGCTCGATAAAGCACTATAAACCCAATATAAAGTGCAATTTAGCGATTATTCTCTTATTTAGGAAAAATATTGACCGTTTTCCGTGTACAATTTCCGGATACGGGCAATTATTCCGGTCTTTGCAAAAGTAACGCTTAAACGAATGATGCTATGAAAACTCTTATGCTTTTAACGGGAATGTTCCCCCTCGCAGCACTGGCCATGATAGCGCCCGGTTGTGAAGAATTGGATGACAGCCTTGACGGCCATACCGATGCCCGCTATGAATCGCCGGCGGCGGTCCCTCTCGGGGATGTTGCGAAGGTGCTTTCGATGGTGCCGGTCGGATCTGCCCAGATGGAAGAGGTGGCCGATGCTGTAAAGGCTTCATCTGTAAATGGTTATGATGAAGAATACACAATGCGGGACCTGTTCGGAAGTCCTGGTGCCGGGGTCGGTGACGATGCCCTGCCCACACGCTCAACTTCGTCCCGTAAAGTCTATGAACATCCTCTCAGGGACCTTATGAGGGATGCCGCCGCCGACCTCTATGCAACCAGGGGCAGTCTCCCTGGAGGTGAGGGGATGACCCCCGACAAGTTCGTCGACGCCCTTTCCGGCTCTGACATCCAGATATATTGGCCATATTCAGCTAATTGGGATGGAAAGTCTTTACCCATAATAACTTACGACCCGGCCGACGGCTCGTCCAGGGTAAAGGGATACTTCCGCGGACCGGACGGGATAGAGGAGATCGATGTGGACGAAGACCTTGCCCGCGAGCGGCCCGTCTGGGTGGTTAACAGGAATGACGACTCGTCTTTCAAGACCCTTGAAATGCTCCGGCGGGAAGACCCGGACTGGGCAGGGGGTGGCACCATTCTGGTACGAGGTGCGGATGGCTCCAATTCCGGCTTCAGGTCGCTGATACTCAAATCATTCACTATGAGAAGGAACTATGACGTGTGGCTTGCCGGGGCGTCCGAGTTCTTCGTAAAGTGCGGATCCGTCGAAGGCTTTACTGCCAGCACGGACGCAGAGATCGCCCTCTATTATCCGGCAGTATCGGAATTCATGGTCGTTGTCCGCCGAAGCCAGGCAGGGGAGACCATCCCGTTCAACGCGGTCCTTGTTTCCGACTGGACGGACCAGCTGGAGTCCTGTGCGTTCATAGTTACGGAGGACGACGGTGGAACCAGGACCACCTGGAACTGTTCCGCTACGGTGAAATACAGTTCCAAGGCTTACGGCTTCGACATCGCGATTCCGGTCAATACCCGTGATGACATAGTGTGGAGAGGCCAGCTGTCCCGCCGCTACATCGAAAAATACAACGGCACCGTCGGCCACTTCGGCGACGTCGACATCATACTTGAACTGATCTGACCGGTCGGGCGCCGGCCTGCTAGAGGGGGCGGGTTTTGTGGCGGAGCCAGGCGGCGACGGCGGGAGGGAGGAGCGGGGAAAGGGTGCGGCAGACTCTGTCGTGGTAGGCGTCGATCCAGCGGATCTCGTCCGCCGTAAGGAGCTCCGGCAGGATTGCCTCCCTGTCGAAGTGGCAGAGCGTCAACGGCTCGAATGTCAGCCACTTGCCGAAATCGTTGGTGCCGGCGTCCACAACCAGGAGAAGATTCTCATGGCGCACTCCGTGAAGGCCTTCGCGGTAGATCCCTGGTTCGTCGGAGACCACCATGCCGGGCAGGAGGGGAGTACGGTTGAAATTCTGGCGGATGTCCTGCGGCCCTTCGTGTACGCAGAGGAAGGATCCTACCCCATGCCCCGTCCCGTGGCCGAAATTCCGTTTCGACCGCCACAGCGGGCCTCTGGCAAGAACATCGATCTGGCATCCTGCCGTTCCTTCGGGGAAAACCGCCATGCACAGGTCTATATGGCCCTTCAGCACAAGGGTATAATCCTCTTTTTCGAGTCTCGTGCAGGGGCCGAGGGGAACGGTGCGGGTAATGTCGGTGGTTCCGAAGATATACTGCCCGCCGCTGTCCGTAAGATACAGCCCCATTTCCGACAGTAACGGAGAATCATATGGCGGAGTCACATAGTGCGGCAGGGCTGCAGACGGACCGTATGCCGAGATGGTTTCGAAACTGTTTCCGCGATATCCGGGAATCCGGCTCCTGAATGCGTCCAGGCGGTCTGCGGCCGTTTTTTCGTCGATTTCCTCACCGGCGCTGAGCGACATTTCAAGCGAGTAAAGGAATCTTTCCATCGCAGCGCCGTCCTCGACGTGGGCGTCCCGCATGCCCTCGATCTCGGCAGCGTTCTTGACAGCTTTCCACAGGGTGACCGGAGACGCTTTCTCAATGACCTCAAGGCCGCTTTCCTCCAGCGCCTTGCCAAGGTTGTAGTTGAGCGTGGAAGGATCGGCGGCTATACTCCGGACTCCGCGTTCCGGACCTAGTGACGCGACTCCGAAGAAAACGTCGTCATAATCCATTATATGCACACCGTCTTCCCTGAGTTCCAGGAAGCTGTCCAAGGTGTCCGGGTCTTCTTCAGAGAAGGTGTCCTTCTTGACGTACCAATCCACATCTTCTTGAGTGATAAGAAGATATGAAATGACGAGCGGGTTATACAGGATGTCGCTAGCCCTGACGTTCAGCAGCCAGGCAATGTCATCCAGGGCCGTAAGGAGCATGGCGTCGGCGCCCGAGCGGAGCATCCATTTGCGGCAGCGGTTGATTTTGTGTTCCCTGGATTCGCCCGAGAGGTCTTCTCCGATGGTTATGATCGGGGTCGCGGGAATGCCGGGACGGTCTTCCCAAAGTACCGACATCAGGTCCGGTACATTGTCGATACGGCAGGACGGTCCCAGCTCGGACAGGATGTCCCTTACAGAAGAGAGGCTCTGGGTCATTCCGTCCACGGCCACGGTGATCTCTCCGTCAGGGAACTGCGAATGAAGCCATTCCGGGATGAGCACCTGCTCCGGAATCCTCGTCTTGTGCAGCGCTATGTCCGTCCCGGAAAGTTGCCGTTCAGCTTGGATGAAATACCGCGTATCCGTCCAAAGTCCTGCATGAGAGAGAGTTATAGCCATATCGGCGGCTTCCCCGGTAAATGATGACAGCCATTTTATCTGCTGCCACCTGGGGGCGGGATACTCGCTGCAATGAGGATCACCTCCCGACAGGACGATGACATCCCACCCCCTGTCGAGCATAATGCGCCTGAGAGCAGCCACCCTGCGGGCGTTGATGTTATCCATATTGTCGGGTTATTTTTTCTTCAGGCGGTGCCGGATGGCTCCGATAACCGTAAGAAGGATTTCTTCCATCGGGAAGGACCTTGTCACCCTGCGGGCGCCCTCTGAAAGGAACGCCGACGGGGTGTAGAAAATACGTACGCGGTCAAACCGGGCCGTTACCAGCTCTTCTTTCCGGTGCAGTTTCCGGCCGTTTTCGGCGATGGCTTCCTTCAGCTCGTCGAGAGTCTTGATTTCGCTATATTTCTTCATCTCCGGATCCGAAAAACAGTTTGACGAAAAGCTGTACGAAGCTGTCCCTGAATAATTTGTTGCGTAACAGGTACAGTACTCCGAGGATAATGCACAGTACGCCGGCCACAATCAGCGCGGCCCAGCCATAACTGCCGATCAGTTCCCCGAACAGCAAAATCAGACCGAAAGACAGGGCCAGAAGGATGGTGGAGGCGACGCCGACGATGAGGATCATGCTGAGAATCTTGCTCACCGACAGGGACAGTCCCCTGACGGTCCTCAGCTTTAGGTCATCTACCTTAAGGTCGACGTATTCCCGTGCGCTCTGGCCAAGGTCCTCGGCAGGCTTTGAGAAATTACTCATCGTCTTCGGGCGATTGGTCATCTACGGGTTCCTCGCCGCGGCGGATCAGTTTCTCCAGGCGGTCAAGCTGCTCAAGGATCTTGTTGCGGGCGCTTTCCTTGAGTTCGGAACCTTGCTCGAAAAGGGTCTGCTTCAGGGAAGAGAGGCTCTCTTTCGCCTGTGCGGCCTTGTCAGAGACCGTGTCTCCCAGTCCGGACATATCATCCTTCAGGCCTTCGTAGCCTTCAGCGGCGGCTTTGCGGACTTTCTCGCGGGTGACTTCGCCTTTGTCAGGGGCGAAAAGGATACCAAGGATAGCTCCGGCGGTCAGGCCGGCCAGCATTGAGAAAAATGATTTGCTTTCCATAATTATCTAAATATTAAATGTTTAAATCAGTTCAGCAATTATCGAATCGGAGATGAACCAGTGCTTTTCAGGAATCCGGACCCTGTCGCCGACCGTTTCCAGAAGCCCCTTCTCCATCATTGCCGACACGGCTGGAGGACTGCAATTTCCGTGCAGGAACTCCTTGTCTGCCCCTTTGTCAGTCCGAAGTGACAGCATTATTGTCTCAATAACCGCATCTTTTTCCGTAAGATCCTCATACACAGGCTTCCATGGGATGTCGGAAGTGTTCCAGAAGCGGCGTTTCCCGTCGAAAGAATGCGCCCCGGGGCCGAATCCGGAGTATGGCGTCCGGTCCCAGTAGGCAGAATTATGGACGGCTTCACGGCCCGGAAGTGCAAAATTCGATATTTCGTAGTGATGGTATCCCGCTTCAGCAAGCCTTTCCGACAGGCGGTCATACTGTCTCCGGCAATCCTCGTCCGGAGCCGGGGTGAACCTTCCGTCCGCTGCCATTTCTCCCAGTGAGCTGTTCTCGTCGACAGATAACTGATAGGCGGAAATGTGTTCCGGAGGCCCCCCTGGAAGGGAAAGCGCAGTGTCAAGGGTCTTTTCCCATAGGCTGTCCCCGAGTCCCGGCATCCCGAAAATCAGGTCTATCCCGATATTGTCGAACCCTCCTTCGCGGAGAAGGCGGAAGGCCTCCGCCGCTTCCCCTGCATCGTGCCTGCGGTTCATCCACCGCAATATGCCGTCATCGAAAGACTGGACACCCATGCTGATCCGGTTGACGCCCAGCCCTCGAAGCTCCCGGACAAAGCCTTCGCCGCGGGAGACGATATCGTCCGGATTGACTTCCATGGTGAATTCTCTCCATGGGCCTCCGCCAAGGTCAGCGACAATCCTCTCAATTACGGAAAGGGGCAGCACCGAGGGGGTGCCGCCGCCTATGTACAATGTGTCCGGGATGGAAACCGCTTCCCCTTTTCGCCGGAGAATCTCCTCCGAGATGAGGCCGGAGAATTCTCTGATGCAGGAAGGTTCGGCTATCACGGAATAAAAACCGCAATATGTGCAGAAACTCCTGCAGAAGGGGATGTGGACGTAAACCACCCTACCTGAGCATCAGTTCCGTCTTGCCGAGAAGGCCTTTGGAAGTATATGCCTCGGCAGTGTAAATGCCTTTGTTGTAGGCCTCTATCCCATTGAGATAGATGCTCATCTCAACTTCCGCTCCTTCGTAGTCAACCTCGCGGGAGGCCGATGCCTGGAGGGTCTGGCCGGCGCAGTTGAAATCGACCGAATCGTTGTTCAGCAGCAGTATGCCGTCAGGATCCGTCACGCGGATATAGACGCGGACCGGGCCCCGTTCGGCCAGTTCGTTCTCTACGAGCGAGAGCGTTGCCAGCAGCCTTACGACGCGGCTGCTGCGGTCGGTAACCTTGCCGGAGGCGTTGTAGGCGTCAAGCCGGAGTCCGCGCGCTTTGATTACGCTGCCCGCGGCTACCCTGCCGGAAAGGCTTTCCACCTTCTGGGTGAGCGCTTCGTTGGCCTTGCGGCTTTCAGCAGCTTCCTGCCGCGCCGCGGCGGCGTCTGCCGTGAGGCGCTTGTTGAGGGTGTTGAGGGAGTCGATCTGGACTATGTATCCCTTCATTATCGAGCGCAGCGTACCGAGTTCCTTTTCGTACTGGCGGATTTTCACCCTGTTGGTGGCTTCTGTTTTCTGGAGTTTCTCTATGAGGAGCGCAACCTGCTCGCGGGAAGTGTCGAGCTGGTGGTTGATGTTCTCATAATCGGATGTGAGGGTGGAGAAATCGTTCTGCAGGGCGACCATCTGCTCGGTCAGGTCAGCCTTTTCCGCCTCCAGGTCCTTTACGAGGGAAGTCTTTGCTTTCCAAGTAAATGCGAGAGCCGCGGCGAGTGCGACGGCTACGGCGATCATTGCATACATCGTGACTCTGAGGCCACTGTTCCTTTCTTTCTTTTCCCGCGCTTCGCGGTCTAGTCTCTCGAGCGGATCTTCTGCCATATTCTGCTGTTTTTTAAAAATCCTAAAATCAAAGCCAAAAATAACATTATAAAATCTTCTTTCAAAAAATAGGAACATAATCTATGCCGAAATATGTTATATTTGCAATTAAAGATACATTACGGATAGTTTATGAAATACATACTGAGAGCGCTGAAATATTTTTTCCAGATATCCCTGACCCTGGCGGTCATCCTTTTCATACTGATGGCGCTGGGCCTGGTGTCAAAAGACATCAACGTTTTATTCCGCGGGGGATGGAAGTCCGTGGAAATGATTGCGTTGATGTTTGCCGGCGTGTCATCCCTCTATCCGCTTTTCGGATATGCCAGGAGACCTGTGGAAATCAAGGGCGAGGTCGCCGCCGCCAAGGAGACCATCGATACATATATGAGGTCCAAAGGCTTTACGAAGGAGAAGGAAACCCCGGAGGGCGACATCGTTTACCGCTCCGACTCCCTCTTCAGAAGGATCATCAATCTCGGCGAAGACCGTATATCCTTCAGGATCAATGAAGAAGAAGCCAGCGTAGAGGGGCGTAACAGGGAAGTCATGAGGATTTTCTCCTCATTACGATATTTGATGGACAAAGAATAATCCGAAACCATGGAAGATAACAAGGAATTCAAGACCGTGGCGAAGTTTTCGGACCCCCTGAGGGCCGGGATAGTCGCCGGAATGCTGAACGAGAACGGCATTCCTGCCGCCGTTTTCGGAGCAGACTCCTCCTATCCTTCTCTAAGCTATGTCAGGGAAGTGGAGGTAAAGGTAAACGAAACTGACTACGATGCCGCGATGAGTTTGATCGCGGCCAGCGAAAGCGCCGAATAGAATTCTTCGCCGAAAATTTCGGTGAGGGGTTCTTTAAGGAACTGATACACACGGATATCCTCCCTGCGGCCTTTGTCACGGGCATCCGCGCAGATGTCCCATGTGTGCACGTTGAGGGCCACCCTTCCTTCTCCGAGTGAGGTTACGCGTATGGGATACAGCCAGCAGGATTCCGGCTTCCGGAAGCTGCATTTTCCATCGAAAAAACATCTTTCCATCGAACAGAGACAGTTCCCGTCGGGTGTGAAGTGGGCATAGGCGCAGGCTTCCGAGCCTTCTATGAGCGGAGTGACTATGTCTCCGTCCCGGTCGATGTCGAAAAAGCCTTTCTTCGAGACGGCCTTCCTACCTTCCGGCAGCATAAGCCCGGAAAAGACGGGATATGCCTTTTCAATCCTGTCAAGCTCCTCCTCCTTCAGCGGCGCCCCGCTGTCTCCGGCAATGCAACAGGCCCCCCTGCATTTTTCATAATCACACGCAAAGTACTCGAGCACAACGTCTTCCGATACGAGGACGTCGCCTATCTGGATGATGGTTCCGAAGCGGTTGCGGCTCATTTGACGATATATTCAACCCTGCCACCCGAGGTGACGGCGCCGGTGAGTTCGCGGATCTTGGCCGGAGTTATGAGCTTGACATTTTCGTTGTAACTGCTCATCAGGTCCTTGCCTCTGGAATATCTCAGGGCGACGGCGTCCGTGATGGTCGGAGATTTTCCGAGGATTGCTCCGACGTGGCCGGTCACGAGCGCCTTGTAGCGTTCGAGTTCAGCGGCCGGAATGTCTTTTGCGGCGCAGTCCGCAATGGCTTTCCTGATGGCCGGCAGGGCTTCCGTAACTGCGATGTCGCTGGTCTCCCTCGGCAGCCCAAACGGGGCGGCCGGGACGCAGTATATCTCGTAAGAGAATCTTTCCTGTGGATAGGAAGCCGCTGATCCTGAGACTTTTACAGAGAGTCCATACGGGGCCGCGGCGGCAACGATGGCCGTCCTGAGACGCTCTGCCACTATGTCTGTGCACAGATAATTCAATGCGGTCAGCGGGTATTCCGCCGACAGGAGCATATAGATGCCTTTCTCCTTTCCGTCCACTGTTGTCGTGGATGTGCCGGATATCGCCTGGTACTGGACCGGTTTCCTGACAGGAGTCACGCGGCTGGTATGGAAACCGCCGATGTAGCGGCAGAGGATTTTCTTGAGCCAGGTCTCGTCGAAGTCTCCGGTGATGACAAGTACTCCGTCATCGACGGCAAGGAAACGGTCATACATATACTTATCCGCCTTGTCAAGCAAGTCTTCGGTCAGCGCACGAGATGACTTGAACGGGGTCTGGACATAGCCGGGAGCAAGCAGGGAATACAGTTTCTTGCGTATGCCTCCGTCTCCTTCAGCAAGGAAGGTGAGATTCTCCCGGCGCAGGTAGTCGTCAAAGCTTTCTTTGTCCGGGGTCCGGGAGTTGCCGAATGCCGTCAAGGCTTTCAGGAGCAGGTTCAAGCTCTCCTTAGGCGCCGAACCGCGGATCCTCATATTAGCCTCCGAAACCGAAGTCTCTATTTCTATTCCATTGGCCCTCAATGTGTTCCAGAATTCGTCGGCATTCATTCCGGAGGTGCCGAACATCTTCGGCATATCGCTGTAGAAGCCGCCTTCACCCTCTGCGAGATTCGGAATCATGGCGTAACCTCCTCCGATGAGCAGGCAGAAGTCGAACATCTTTGCGCCCGGTATGCGTTTGTAGGCTACTTTTACGTTATTGGAGAAAGTCCACATCTTGCCGCCGGAAACGGCCTCGGCCTTCTCGCCCTTGATCTTGACTTTCGGATATTTGGCCGCAAGTTTCAGCGTGTCCCCGCGGCTCCAGGCGTAGTCGTATTCCTGCCTGGTCTTCGACCCGACTATATATGCCAGGTTGTAATCGAAGATGACCTGGTTGTCGTCCAGCGAATCCAGTTCGGCGAAATATTCTATCATTATGTTGCTGCTCTGGTCTAGCAGGGCGGCCGCCATATTGTTGAAATGCTTGAGCTCCAGCGAGTCGGGAACGTTTTTCCGGGCGAAGAGGGCTTCTTCTTCCTTGAAGGGGGCCAGCGATGCGCCGTACAGGAACGACCTCACGCAAAGGTCTGTCCAGGCCTTGTTGCCCGGAGTCTCCAGAGCCTCTGTGGTGATGCCTGAAGAAAGCAGCGTCTTGGCATCGTTAAGTTCATTCTGTCCTGCCCCGAACGCTTCAAGGGAGCCGAAAGCGGAGGATATGACCTGCATCACCTGGTCCACGTCATCGTTGGAAGTCACTACCGAGACTGAGAAATTCTCGTCGAAGGAAGTGGCAGAACTTGGTGTGTATTCGGTCTTTATGGAGGAATACGGCAGCGAAAGCGCCTTCAGGTCATCTTCCAGGCGGTGTGTAAGGATCTCTGAGAACTCCCGGAAGAATATGTCCATTATCATCGGCTGGGCCGTGTTCATATATTCGGGCGGGGTACGCGGAGAGCTGTAGGACACCCTGATCTCGGCGCTTCCAGAGCCGGGGTTGGAAGGAGGGAAGAAAGAAACGGCGGGGCAGATGGTCGGCTCCCAGACATAGTTCAGGGGCTTCCTGGACGGGTACATCTGGGGAACCATCATTGAAAAAATGTCCATTTTCTTGATGACCTCCGGTACCTGGATGTCGCCGGAAATGGCGATCGCCTGGTCCGCTCCGGACGCCGATACCAGATTGAACGTCATCAGCAGGATGGAATCCAGCACTGCCGGAGAAGAGACGGGGACATTGTCAAAGTGGAAGACGGTCGAACCTTCCTGGTCGTCGAACCATCCCTCCTCGCGGCATCCGATGCCGTTCCTGCTAAGGAACGCGTATGGCGAAACCGGGAAAGAGGAGAGCGATGCCATCTGGCTGCGGGTCTTGTCGGAGGGCACTTCGTCACGCCTTACGATAGCCATGTCGGCGTATCCCTTGTCGGATGCATCCGTCACCAAATAATATTTAACTCCGCATCTCAGAGTGCCTTGCTTTATCTGCGGAGCCGCCGGGAGAGGCGGCAAAGTCTGCGCTGGCATCATTATTGAAAGTAAGAGACCGGCGAACAGAAAAAACATATTTTTGCAGCAGCGCATCACAATTATTCGGCGTTTGAATGCAAAATTAACACAATATTTGCTACTTTTGCAAAATACGTGCTTGAACTTAGTGGAAAAACAATTAACGTAAAAAACTATTTAGCGATGAAAAGAATCTTAATTGCTCTTGCGGCACTTGCATTTACCGCCTCATTAGCCTCCGCCCAGGATATGGCGATGGCTACCGATACTTTCAACCAGGCGGCTACGATCCTCAACGACGAGGAAGGAGACAAGGCAGAGGCTCTCAAACTTTTCAAGGAAGCTCTCTCGATGGGCGAACTTTGCGGCGAAGAAGGTGAGGAACTCGTTGCAAACTGCAAGAAAGTGATTCCCGGACTCGTCCTTGCCATTGCTAAGGGCCAGATCAACGATGCAGATTACGACAATGCAGTCGCCACCCTCAAGGAGGCAGCAGCCGCCGCCAAGGATTATGAGGTAGAAGGCATTGCTGAGGAAGTCGAGGAGCTCATCCCCAATGCTTATCTCCGCAAAGGCACCACCCTCATGAAGGCCAAGGATTTCGAAGGCGCCGTCGAGGCCCTGAAGAACGTGGTGGCCGCCAAACCCGAGGACGGACAGACCCATCTTATGATAGGCCAGGCACTTATGCAGCTTGGAAACAATGAAGGGGCCGTCGAGTCCCTGCTCAAGGCCGCCGAATTCGGCAAGGCTGACAATGCCAACAAGCTTCTCTCCAACATATACCTCAAGCAGGGAATGACCCTTCTGAAGGAAGGCAACAACGCCGGCGCCATCGAGGCCCTGGAGAAGGTCAACGCCATAGCCGAGAATGCCAATGCTTACAAGCTTCTCGCCAGCGCTTACACCAAGTCCGGCAAGACCGCCAACGCCCTCGACGCTTACAAGAACTACCTGAAGCTGAGCCCTAACGCCAAGGATGCTGCGGGTGTGAAACTCACCATCGCGGCAACTGCCCAGAAGGCTGGCGACAAGGCTACCGCCATCGAGTACTACAAGATGCTTGTCGGCGACGCCCAGTATGGCGCAACCGCAAAACAGCAGCTTGAGGTTCTCCAGAAATAAGGGTCATACCTCTTTATGACAGACCTTGAACTCCTTGCTCCGGCAAGGAATCTCGACATCGGCATCGCAGCAGTTGACTGCGGTGCCGATGCAGTGTATATCGCCGGTCCGGAGTTCGGGGCAAGGCAGGCGGCCGGGAACAGTGTTGCCGACATCGCCGCCCTCTGCCGGTATGCGCACCGTTTCGGGGTGCGTATATTCGTGACTGTCAACACGATACTGTTCGAGGAGGAACTTGAGAGGGCCCGCACGATGATTCGTGAAGTCATTGATGCGGGAGCCGACGCCCTGATAGTCCAGGATCCGGCGGTGCTGTCCCTCTCACTGCGGGAGGGCCCTGGCAGAGAGGCCTCCCTTCCCATTCCCCTGCACGCCTCAACCCAGTGCGCCATTCGCACCCCGGAAAGGGCGGAATTCCTCTCCGGAGCCGGCTTCTCCCGCCTTGTGCTGGAGCGGCAGCTGTCCCTGGACGAGATCCGCTCGATCCGTGCGGCGACCGATGCCGAGCTGGAATTCTTCGTTCATGGCGCTTTGTGCGTAAGCTACAGCGGAGAGTGCTATATGTCCGAGTGCGTGGCCGGAAGGAGCGCCAACAGGGGGGCGTGCATCCAGGCCTGCCGGTCGCTGTACGACCTGGAAGACGCCTCAGGAAAGACAATCGTCAGGAACAAGGCGTTGCTCTCATTGAAAGACCTCAATCTTATCGATCGATTGGAAGATCTCGCCGAAGCTGGCGTATGCTCATTCAAGATAGAGGGCCGGCTAAAGGGTATTTCATATGTAAGGAATACTGTCAGAAGTTATTCCGAGGCTATTGACGCATTGATACGAAAGTATCCGGACCGTTGGCGCCGGTCCTCTTTCGGGAGGATTTACGGCGGATTCAGGCCCGATCCGTCGAAGTCTTTCAACAGAGGATTTACCAGCCTTTTCATCGATGGCAAGCGCCGCGCTCCCGGGCAGGTTCCCGCAGCAGGCCTGTCGTCGATGGACGCCCCGAAGCATATCGGGGAGAAGGTGGGCACGGTGGCTTCGGTACGCGGGAATGCGCAGGGCATCGAATTGCGCCTGGAGGCCGCTCCGGGATGCGGTGCGGTTCCCGACCTCCACAACGGAGACGGATTCTCTTTCATCGGTCCCAAGGGAGAAATCCTCGGGTTCCGTGGGGACGTATGCAGCGGTGTCACCATCCGCTCGCGGATTTCCGGAGAAGAGGCCGGGACTGTCGTCCGGAACCTGAAAGCAGGTGTCGTCCTGTACCGTAATACCGATGCGGCTTTCGAGAAGACCGTCGAAAATGACCTGCCGGTCAGGCTCATTCCAGTGGATGTGGACCTGGTTTTCGAAGGGGACGACGTCAGGGCAAAGGCCGAGTCGCAGGACGGAAGGGAAGTGGAACTCGGTTTCCACTGCGGGCAGGAAGCGGCCCGGGACAACGCCCGGATGGAAAATATGCTTGACGGCCAGATATCCAAGCGTACCGGCATATACGATTTCAAGTTGAGGTATGTCTCTTCCTCAATCCTCCCTCATTTGAGCGCCTCGTTCATCAACGGCATCCGCCGTTCCCTCGCCGAGGCTCTTGATGCCGAGCCCTGCCGTAGCATTCCGATGAAGGGCACGGATCTGAAGGGCAGCGGCCGGATCGTCGCACCGGAGCGGGTTTCATATACGGCCAATGTCGCCAATTCTTTGAGTGACAGATTCTTCCGTGACCATGGGGCCAAGGAGGTCTCAAAAGCTTACGAGCTGGACCGTGGAGACGGCTCACGGGTTCTGATGCGCACCCGCTACTGCATCAGGGCAGAGCTCGGACTTTGCCTTCAGGGAAAGGGAAAAGTTGAGGGTCCCCTTTTCCTTGTCAACAACGGCCGCCGATACGCGCTCGGCTTCGACTGCGGCCATTGCGAGATGACCGTCTCCGAAGCCTGACAGACTCTTGGCTTGATTTCCCGGGGTGTCGTTGACGTCCCTATTCGATGGACGTTAACGACATTTATGGCCCAAAGCGTCGTCGAAGGTGCCAATCTCGGGACGTTAACGACACTTTAAGCGACATCCCAGCCAGAAGCGTCCATCTCCTGCCCATAGGGGTGTAGGGCTCCAGGGCGTTTCCGAAGACGCCGCCGGGAAGGCAAGGGCCTCCGGAAAACCGGGTTTGTTACGGTTTTCCCGGAGGCATGCCTTCCCGGACGCCAGAACAGGACCCTTTTGTCGATTGCCGCCAGGCACCGGGGCCCGTTACTTATTGAGGGCGTCGGCGCTCTTGATGAACGTTTCCAGGTCCTTGTCGGAAACGTGGTAATTCTGCATCTCTCCCGAGAAGAACTGGTCGTATGCTCCCATATCCACGAATCCGTGTCCGGAAAGATTGAAGAGGATGGTCTTCTCCTCGCCGGTCTCCTTGCACTTTAGCGCCTCGCGGATAGTCGCCGCAATGGCGTGGCAGGATTCAGGGGCTGGTATGATACCTTCGGTACGGGCGAAGAGAATACCTGCGTTGAAGGACTCAAGCTGCTCTATGTCAACGGCTTCCATGAAACCGTCCTTCATCAGCTGTGAAAGGATGACACCGGCTCCGTGATAACGGAGACCGCCGGCATGGATGGATGCGGGCTTGAACGTGTGTCCGAGGGTGTACATCGGCAGTAGAGGTGTCATTCCGGCCTCATCGCCGAAGTCATATTCGAATTTTCCACGGGTGAGTTTCGGGCAGGAATAAGGCTCCGCAGCGATGAAACGGGTCTTCTTGCCTTCCTGGATATTGTGGCGCATGAACGGATAAGCGATGCCCGAGAAGTTGGAACCGCCTCCGAAGCACGCGATCACGATGTCCGGATACTCTCCGGTAAGAGCCATCTGCTTCTCTGCCTCAAGGCCGATGATGGTCTGATGCAGGCACACATGGTTCAGGACCGACCCGAGCGCATACTTGCAGTTGGGAGTGTTGACGGCAAGCTCGATGGCCTCCGAAATGGCGCAGCCGAGAGAGCCCCTGTCGTTAGGATTCTTAGTGAGGATGTCCTTGCCGGCACGGGTGGACATGGACGGAGACGGCGTGATGGCAGCACCGAAAGTCTGCATGATAGAACGGCGGTACGGCTTCTGCTCATAGCTGACCTTGACCATATAAACGGCGCAGTCGATGCCGAACTTCTTGGTCGCATAGGAAAGGGCTCCTCCCCACTGACCGGCTCCGGTCTCCGTGGTCAGGTTTGTAATTCCCTGTTCCTTAGCGTAATAGGCCTGTGCGATGGCGGAATTGAGTTTGTGGCTTCCTGCCGGAGACACGCTCTCGTTCTTGAAATAGATGTGAGCGGGAGTGCCGAGGGCTTCCTCCAGTTCATAGGCCCTGACGAGCGGGGTGCACCTGTACGCAGCATACTGCTCGCGGATGGCTTCGGGGATGGGGATCCACTCGTCAGTCTGGTTGAGTTCCTGGTCGGCGCAGGCCTTGCAGAAAATCGGATAAAGGTCTTCAGCCTTCAGGGGCTGCTTGGTGGCGGGATGGAGGAACGGAAGGGGTTTGTTCGGCATGACCGCCTGGATGTTGAAGTAATGGGTCGGAATCTCGGACTCCGGAAGCAAGAATTTCTTCTGTCTCATATCTGTTGTTTGTTAAGTGAATATTGTCATAAAAAAACAAGTGGCACGCTGTAAGTCAGCGTGCCACCTTTATCTTTTCTATATTCCACGGCGAAGCGACTTACAGGACTGAACTGCAAGTGCGCCACCAGGAATTGTTGGAAAGATTCTTCTTCATACTTCTGCAAATATGCGGAGTAAAATCTGAATATGCAAGAAAAATTTACAAATTCGAAATGATGGGTGTCGTCCATTCGGCCGAAGGAGTGAGGAAATTGCCTTCGATAAACGCGTTGACGGCAACGGTAATGAACAGGAGGACGATAATGGTGCTGACTATTACGCTGATGACTTTCAGCCTCTTGAGCCATATGGCATTGTTCCATCCGATAGTCTGGAACATCGACCAGAAACCATGGTTGAGGTGCAGCCAGATAGCTACGAACCATATTATGTACAAAGCCAGGATCCACCAATGGCGGAATGTGGCGATAAGCAGCGCATACGGGTTCTCCGCCTCTCCTCCGGTAAATTCCTGAAGCTGCATCTTAGCCCAGAAATGGGTCAGGTGGAAAGCGAGGAATCCGAGAACGATTATGCCGAGGACGAACATGTTCTTGGCGGACCAGGAATCATTCTTAGCCTTGCTGGGGACCTCGTAACGCTTGATTCCTCCCCTCTTTTTGTAGTTCTCGACCGAGAGCCAGATTCCGTAAACGATGTGGATCACGAAACCGAGGGCGAGGATGGGGACCATGATTGTGATCACCGGGGTGGACATGAAGTCGCATCCCAGCTGGAAGAGGCCGTCTCCCTGGGAGAAGAGCCTGTCATCTGCGGCTACTTTGCCGAAAGTGCCGGCGAATGAGTCGATTACTGAGAAGAAATTGATGGTCCCGTGGAGGAGTAGGAAAATGATGAGGAAAGCACCTGATACGCTCTGTATGAACTTCTTTCCTATGGAAGATGTGAGAAAACTGGGCATTGTCTGTCTGTTTGGCAGTATGGTATATTGTTTCAAGTAAATGCAAATATAGATTCTTTCTTGCAAGTTTCATAATATTTCGATAATTTTGTTTCCCATCTCAGACCTTTATATAATGTATAAAAGAGTATTGCTTAAGCTGAGCGGAGAGAGTCTCGGCGGAGAAACGGGAAAGGGGCTCGATACCGGGGTCCTTGTCTCCTATGCTAAGGAAATAGCCGCGGCGGTCCGTGGCGGCGCCCAGATAGCCATAGTCAACGGCGGCGGTAACTTTTTCCGCGGCCTGCAGGGCACCGGACAGGGATTCGACAGGGTTTACGGAGACCGTATGGGGATGCTGGCCACGGTGATGAACTCCATTGCCATCGCTATGTTCCTGAAGGAGGAAGGTGTTGAAGCAGAGGTGTTTACCGCTACTCCTATGGAACCCGTTGCAAAGTATTACGAGAGAGATGCGGCGCTGAAAGTGATGCGGGAAGGAGGCGTAGCCCTGATAGCCGGAGGAACCGGCAATCCTTTCTTTACCACCGATTCCGGAGCGGCCCTGAGGGCGCTCGAACTCGGTGCCGACGTGCTCCTCAAGGGCACCAGGGTGGACGGGGTATATACCGCCGACCCGGAGAAGGATCCCACTGCAACCCGTTACGAAACGCTCACTTTCTCGAAAGCCATGGCCGACCGCCTGAAGGTGATGGACCAGACCGCTTTCGCCCTTTGCTCCGACGGGAAAATGAAGGTTGTCGTGTTCGATATGAACGTTCCCGGCAATCTTGGCAGGGTTCTTGCCGGGGAGGGGGTCGGCACGCTGGTGCTGCCGGACTAAAATGTTGGATAATTAAAACAGAATCAATATGTTACCTAAAGCGAAAGAAATCGTCGATGCAATCGACGTCAAAATGCAGGACGCAGTTGACTTCCTTGAGGAGGACCTCAAGTCCTACCGTGTCGGCAAGGCGACGCCGGCCATTTTCAATGGTGTGACCGTTGATTACTATGGTTCGCCGGCCCCTCTTCACCAGGTCGCTTCAATCGCGACTCCGGATGCGAAGACCATCGTGATCCAGCCCTGGGAGAGGAACCTTATCAACAAGATCGAAAAAGCGATCCTCGATGCGAATGTCGGACTGACTCCTTCAAATAACGGCGAGCTCATCCGCTGCATCGTCCCCGCTCTCACCGAGGAGAGGCGCAAGGACCTCATCAAGAAGGCCCGCCAGGCAGGCGAGACCGCCAAGGTGACAGTACGCAACTATCGCCGCGAGGGTATCGACCTCCTCAAGAAGGCTCAGAAGAACGAAGGTCTTTCCGAGGACGGAGAGAAAGAGGGCGAAGGCGAACTCCAGAAGGTTACCGACAAGAGAGTAAAGGAGATAGATGCCGTTATCGCCGCGAAGGAAAAGGAGATAATGACCGTCTGACTCCCGTCCCGTGAGCAAGAAGGTAGCCATACAGGGTTACAGGGGGTGCTTCCACGAGGAAGCGGCGCGTACTTTCTACAAATCTCTCGGTAAGGAGCCTCCGGAGGTGGTCGAATGCGACACCTTCGAGGAACTCTATGCGGCGATGGACTCCGGCAAGGCAGATGCGGCCGTCATGGCCATTGAAAATACCCTTTCCGGCGGTCTGGTACGTAATTTCGAACTCCTCCGCCTTCACGGCAAGAAGATTTCGGGAGAGGTTTACCTTAGGATAGAACAGAACCTCCTGGCGCTTCCCGGACAGTCCCTTGAGGATATCCGGGAGGTCCGGACCCATTATATGGCGATCAACCAGACCAGGGAGTTTTTTGCCACCGAGTGCCCTTGGATAAAGGTTTCCGAGTCGGAAGACACGGCTAAAAGCGCAGCCGAGGTTGCCAAGGAAGGGCTTATGGGTGTAGGCGCCGTAGCTTCGGCCCTCGCCGCGGAACTCTATGGCCTGGATATTCTGCGCTCCGGAATCGAAACGTACAAGGAGAATTTCACAAGGTTCGTAATCCTTGATGACAGCCTCCTTGCAAACCGCGGCGAATCCACCCTTGACAAGGCCTCGATATGCTTTACGCTGCCCCACAAGGTCGGATCCCTGTCCCACATACTGACCATACTGTCGTTCTACGACATGAACCTGACGCGAATCCAGTCGCTGCCGATTCCGGGACGCCAGTGGCAGTATTTCTTCTATGTCGACATAAAGTACGAGGATTACAACCGTTACCGTCAGGCTATCTCCGCCGTGAAACCGCTTGTCGAAGACCTGGATATCCTCGGTGAATATAAAGCTGCATTATGATCATTCCACCTGCCGCCAGGACGGAAAGCGTAAAAGAATACTATTTCTCCGTCAAGAACAAGGAACTCGCCCGCCTCGGTGCGGAGCGTGCGGCGCGCGGCGAGCCGCCGATAATCAATCTGGGCATCGGGTCACCGGACGGAATGCCTCCGGAGCCCGCCCTTGATGTCCTTTGCCGGGAATGCCGGAAGGAAGGCAGCAGCCGTTACCAGAGCTACACCGGCCTCCCCGAACTTCGCAAGGCGTTCGCCGACTGGTATTTGCGCTATTATGGCGTTACCCTTGACCCGGCCTCGGAGATACAGCCTTTGATGGGCTCGAAGGAGGGCATACTGATACTGTCCCTCTCTTTCCTGAACCCGGGGGACAAGGTGCTGGTGCCTGATCCGGGATATCCGACCTATTCGTCTGCTACGGCGCTTTCCGGTGCCGTGATGGTGCCATATACCCTGAAGAAGGAAAACGGCTGGCAGCCGGATTTCGATGCTATCGAGAAGGACCTTCCCGAGGGGGTCAAGATGATGTGGATGAACTATCCCAACATGCCTACCGGGGCTCCTGCGTCGGTGCAGACATACCGCCGGGCCGTGGAATTTGGAATGAAGCATAAGATATTGATAGTCAATGATAATCCTTATAGCTTCATACTTAATGACAAGCCGCTTTCCATATTCGGCGCCCCGGGAGCTTTCGAGTGCTGCCTGGAACTGAATTCGCTCAGCAAGGCCCATAATATGGCAGGCTGGAGGGTCGGAATGGTAGCCGGACAGGCTGATATGATAACCCAGATCCTGAAGGTGAAGAGCCAGCAGGATTCCGGTATGTACAAGCCTCTCCAGCTGGCCGCGGCGGAGGCGCTCCGCAGCGGTCCCGAGTGGTACAAGGCCCTGAACGCCAAGTATTCCGAAAGAAGGGTCCTTATAAGGAAGATATTCGACAGGATCGGAGCCGGTTGGGAGGAGGATTCGGCCGGACTGTTCGTATGGGGACACGTCAGGGATGATTCCCCGGCGCTTCGCCTGCGTCCAGCTCAGGAAGGCCGCACCAGGGGCGAGGCCGTTTCGGACGCCATCCTTTACGGCTGCGGCGTCTTCATTACTCCGGGGTTCGTCTTCGGACGGAGCGGCGACGATTATATCCGGTCTTCGCTCTGCGCCAGCAAGGAGACCCTTGACGAGGCATATGCAAGGATTGACGCGATGCTTTCAGGTAAATAATTCAGTATCACGATGAACGTTGGAATAATAGGTATCGGCCTCATAGGCGGCTCGATGGCGCTGGATCTCCGGAGAAGGGGGTTCGCGGAAAAGGTGGCCGGGGTGGAAAAAGACCCGGTGAATGCGGAAGCCGCTCTGAAGATGGGGCTCGTAAGCGAGATCGTCTCCTTTGAGAAGTGCGTAGAAGACAGTGACTTGATAGTGGTGGCGACGCCCGTCGGGGATGCTGTCAGGATGGTCTGTGCAGCTTTGGACCTCATCAAGGACAACGGCTGGGAGGACAAGATTGTCATAGACGTGTGCTCAACGAAAGAGCAGATGGCCCTTTCCACAAAATACCATCCCTGCCGCAGCCGATACGTATCCACCCATCCGATGGCGGGAACCGAATACTCCGGCCCTTGGGCGGCCATGCCCGGCCTCTTCGACGGCCGCGCCTGCATATTTGCAGACCAGGAGGAGTCCGATCCGAGAGCCCTGTCTGTCGTGGAGAAAATGTATGATGTCCTCAATATGAGGCCGATATTCATGAGTTCTTCGAGCCACGACGTCCATACCGCTTATGTTTCGCACATTTCTCACGTTACTTCTTTCGCCCTCGCCCTCACCGTCCTCGACAAGGAAAAAGACGAGAAGCACATTTTCGACCTCGCATCCGGAGGTTTCTCCTCGACCGTGCGCCTTGCCAAGTCGAATGCCGACATGTGGGTGCCCATACTGGTCCAGAACCGTGAGAATGTTCTCCAGGTGATCGATACCTATATTGAAAAAATGCAGGAATTCCGTGCGGCCATCGATTCTTACGATACCGACAGCATCCGTGACCTTATCGGGAAAGCCAACAGAATCAAAAAGATTATCAGATAGTTATGGCACAGCTTGACCTGATACCAGTAACCGAATGGGGCTTTTTCACACTCCCCAGGCCGATGGTTATCGCCGGCCCTTGCAGCGCAGAGAGTCCTGAACAGCTTCTTGAGACCGCCCGTGGCCTCCAGAGGAGGGGAATACACGTTTTCCGGGCCGGAATTTGGAAGCCGAGAACCCATCCGGGCAGCTTCGAAGGGGTCGGAACCGAAGGATTGAAATGGCTTCAGGCCGTCCGTCGTGAGACCGGCCTCCGCATCTGCACCGAGATTGCGTCCCAGAGGCATGCGTACGAATGCATAAAGTACGGGCTCGATATGGTTTGGATCGGGGCCAGGACCACTGCGAATCCGTTCTTGGTCCAGGAAATAGCCGATGCGCTCCGCGATACCGAGATCCCGGTGCTTGTCAAGAATCCTGTGAATCCCGACCTTGACCTCTGGATAGGCGCCCTGGAGAGACTGAATGCGGCCGGTATCCGGAAACTGGGTGTCATCCACCGCGGTTTCTCCCCGTCGCAGAAGATCCAGTATCGCAACGAGCCGGGATGGAACATAGCCGTGGAACTGAGGACCAGGTATCCCCAGCTCCCTTTCTTTGCCGATCCGAGCCATATGGGCGGAAGCCGGGCTTATATCCAGGAGATTTCCCAGAGGGCTCTGGACCTCGGACTTGAAGGCCTTATGGTCGAGTCCCACTGCAACCCTGACGCCGCCCTCAGCGACGCGGCGCAGCAACTGACTCCCGACGACCTCGGCGATATGCTGGACAATCGCCTGGTGGTCAGGGACGGAGATGTGGAGAACAAGGATTACCGTGACGGTATAGTGCCGCTGCGCGCCAGGATAGACGTCATTGACGAGAATCTCCTTTACGGGCTCAGTTCAAGGATGAAAGTCAGCCGCCGGATAGGTCAGTACAAGAAAGATCACAATATCGCCATCGTACAGGCGTCCAGATGGGATTCCATCCTTTCGAACATGATCAGCAAAGGGGCCGGGATGGGTCTGTCCGAGTCTTTCGTACGGACAATCTACACTGCCATCCACGAAGAATCCGTCAGGCTTCAGGACGATATCCTTTCAGGAAAGACAGAAGAGTAGTTTCGAAGACTTCTTTTTCGCCGGGAGTGAGGAATTCCACCTCGATGGGGAGTTGGAACAGGCGTTCCTTGAGGGCGGCGGGCATCTTCTTGATGTCGCGGAGCCTTTGCGCATCCTTTTCCGTTGTGATGACTACGGCGGTTGGGGAGTATCTGGTGGCGCGGGTGGCTTTTCGGACGTCGGATAGTCTGTACCGGCGGTGGTCCGAGAATCGGAAGTGTCTGACTATCTTGTAGTTATCCGAAATATACATTCTCATCGGAGTATCCTTGGCTATGCCGGTGAAAAGGATGGCCCGGTGGGAGTACATATAGCGGGAGTCGGCTTCGGGGAATACCGGTTCCATACTTTTGTAGCCGACGGTGGAGAACAATAGGGTGACGCTCTTCCCCCCGGCGAAAACTCCTTTGCAAGTAGCTGTGCTGTAATTCTTTATGTCCAGATATCCAGCCCACTTGCCCTTTTCCCACTCATCCATGTAGAGGGGACATTTGGTGACGATGACGATATCGGCTTCGCTGATCCTGCGCGGAAGGTCTCTAAGGCGGCCGAACGGAATCAGCTTGTCCTTATGAAGCGGACGGTTCCAGTCCACCAGGACGATGTTGAGCGAGGGCTTGAGGCGCCTGTGCTGGAAAGCGTCGTCGAGGATGATTATATCGGAAGGCGGGAAAACCTTGTCCTTGCAGCGCCGCGCCTTGCGGTTTCCTTCCATCTGGTCCGGATGGGCGAGGAAGCGGCAGCCTTCAACCCTGTCCTTGTCCACCGCCACCGTAACGGATGGAAATTTCCCGGCCATCTGTACAGGTTCGTCGCCGAAGTCGGACGCAGACCCGTCCCTGGAGACTTTCTGGAACCCCCGGGAGCGGCGCTTATATCCCCTTGAAAGGATGGCGATGTTGCTGAACGCCCAGTCGTCACTCTGGAGAAGGGTGCGTACGACCATCTCGGTATGAGGGGTTTTACCGGTCCCGCCGGCGGTTATGTTCCCTATGCTGACGGTCGGTACGTCGGCCTTGGAAGATTTGAAGATGCCTTTGTCGAAGAGTCTGTCCCTGAGGGCGAGGGCGATGGTGTAGGGGAATAGGAGGATCCTGTCTAACATAACGGCGAAAAACTTCACAAACATACAAAAACCGCAAGAAATATAAAATACCTGCGGCCCTCGGGATGATGAAAAATTGTCTAAAAATCAGTCCGCCTTGCGGGCGTCGGGATCATATGCCGAAGTCTCTTTCTCCAGGTCGAATCCGCCCCAGCGCCCTGCGATATAATCCAGAAGGCCGAATAGCTCTTCCTCATCTGTCGTGGTGACCAGGCGGATCCTCGTATCCTTGAAGTCCGGAAGACCTTTGAAATAACAGGACAGGTGGCGCCTCATCTCGAAAATGCCCGTGCGCGGACCCTTAAGGTCCAGGGACAGACCGAGATGGCGTTTCGCCAGGGCGACCCTTTCGACAACGCCGGGAGGAGGAAGTTCCTTCCCGTCCACGAGAAGGCTTTTGATCTCCCTGAATATCCACGGCCGGCCGAATGACGCGCGTCCGACCATTATGCCGTCCACGCCGTACCTGTCGAAGGCATCCTTCGCCCGGGCGGCCGAGTCGATGTCCCCGTTACCGATTATCGGGATATGCATCCTGGGGTTCTCCTTGATGGCACCGATGAGGGTCCAGTCGGCCTCTCCTTTATACATCTGGCTGCGCGTGCGCCCGTGTACGGTCAGGGCTTTGATGCCGGTATCCTGGAGGCGTTCGGCCAGGTCCACGATAATCTTTGACTTGTCGTCCCATCCGAGGCGGGTCTTGACGGTGACGGGAAGCGATACGGCCTCCACGACCGCCTTCGTGATGGCGACCATCTTGTCGGGGTCTTTCATCATTCCGCTTCCGGCTCCGCGGCCTGCGATCTTGGAAACCGGGCATCCGAAGTTGATGTCTATGAGGTCGGCGCCGTGCCCTCCGGCAATCTCGGCCGCCTTTTCGGCCATCCTGGCCGCATCTACCATCGCCTCGGGAATGTTGCCGTATATCTGGATTCCTATCGGCGCCTCTTCGGGGAGGGTATGCATCTTTGCGATGGATTTTGCGGCGTCGCGGATGAGGCCGTCGGAAGAGACGAATTCGGTATAGACCATGTCGGCGCCCTGTTCTTTGCAGAGTATGCGGAAGGAAGCGTCGGTGACGTCTTCCATCGGCGCGAGCAGGACCGGACGGGGCCCCAGGTCTATGTTTCCGATTTTCATCGGTGCAAAATTACGAAATTTTGGTGTTTCGCGAAATAATTGTTACCTTTGCGGTCCCTATGAAGTGTAGGGATCGCATTTAATATTTATAAACCATTAAAGATCAAGACAGTGGACACACTTAGCTACAAAACGGTCTCGCTCAACGACGCGACTGTGAACAAAGAGTGGGTGGTCATTGATGCGACTGATCTCATCCTCGGACGTCTTGCTTCCAGGGTTGCCCTTGTCCTCCGTGGCAAGAACAAGCCGGGCTTCACTCCTCACGTGGACTGCGGTGACAACGTCATCGTCGTCAATGCGGATAAAGTCCGTCTCCTCGGCAAGAAGATGACCAACAGGGTCTATACCCGCTACACCGGTTATCCCGGCGGCCAGCGCTTCTCGACCCCCAAGGAGATCCTCGCTACCAGGCCCGCCGAACTCGTCAGGAGAGCTGTCAGAGGCATGCTCCCCAAGAACCGTCTTGGTGACAAGATCATCGGCAACCTGTATGTTTACGCAGGTCCCGAGCATCCGCACCAGGCCCAGAACCCCAAACAAATCAAGTTTAACGAAATCTAAACAGAGCAAATGGAACAGAAACACGCCCTTGGAAGACGTAAATCGGCTGTGGCTCGTGTTTATGCAGTGCCCGGAACCGGCAGCATCGTGATAAACGGCAGGTCCCTTGAGGATTACTTCAAGGAGGCTTCCCTGCAGTATATCGTGAACCAGCCGTTCGAAGTTACCGGCACCGCAGGCCAGTTTGATGTTAAGGTTACCCTCGTGGGAGGCGGAACCAAAGGTCAGGCTGAGGCAGTTAGGCTCGGAATCGCCCGCGTACTTTGCGAGATCGACAAAGAGGCCTACCGTCCCGCCCTCAAGGCCGCTGGATTCCTGACCCGCGACCCTCGCGAAGTCGAGAGGAAGAAACCCGGTCAGCCTGGTGCACGTCGTCGCTTCCAGTTCAGCAAGCGTTAATTTTCGCTGCCCTTTTACGCCAGCACAGTCCGGTTGCAAATCTTCGGACCTCAGGCGAGGATGTGAATTCTCACGAGCTGCTTGAAGATTGCCGGAACTGCGGAAAATCCAGGAGACCGGTCAAGGACCGCTACTCCGGATTGATGAAAAGAGTCCCGCAAGGCTGTAAAAAAGAGAAAATGCCTTGGGGAAAGACAAAAAGCAAAAACAACAGATTAAAATGTCAAGAACAAATTTCCAAGAATTGCTTGATGCAGGAGTACATTTCGGACATCTCGCCCGCAAATGGAACCCTAAAATGGCTCCGTATATCTTCATCGAGAGGAACGGAATCCACATCATCGACCTGCACAAGAGCATCGTCAAGATCGACGAAGCGGCTGAGGTCATGCGCGAACTCGCCCGTTCGGGCCGCAAGATCCTCTTCGTAGCCACTAAGAAACAGGCTAAGGACATCGTATCCGAAAAAGCTCTGTCAGTCAATATGCCCTGCGTCACCGAAAGGTGGCCCGGCGGAATGCTTACCAACTTCCCGACAATCCGCAAGGCTGTCAAGAAGATGAATACCATCGACAAGATGAAAGAAGACGGAACCTTCGAGAAACTCGCCAAGAGAGAGCGTCTCCAGGTCGACCGCCAGAGAGGCAAGCTCGAGAAGAACCTCGGTTCCATCAAGGATATGAGCCGCCTCCCTTCCGCAATCTTTGTCGTGGACGTACAGAAAGAGGCCAATGCCGTCAAGGAGGCCAACCGTCTCAACATCCCGGTAATCGCAATGGTTGATACTTGCTGCGATCCCACCCCCATTGATTATGTGATTCCGGCCAATGACGACGCTGCAAAGTCCATCTCCCTCGTGATGGATATCCTTTGCAAAGCCATCCAGGAAGGTCTCGACGAGCGCAAGCTGGAGAAGGAGAAGGCTGATGCCGAAGCTCCCGTCCAGGAAGCCGCTCCGGTAGCCGGCGCCAAGAGGCTCCGTTCCCGCAGGGGCGCCCGTCCCGTGGACGCCCAGAAGGAAGAGGCTCCCGCAGAAGAGGAATAAACCCTTAAAAACCAGAAGATTATGGCAATTTCATTAGCAGACATCAAGAAGCTGCGCGACATGACGAGCGCCGGTATGATGGATTGCAAGAAGGCCCTCACCGAGGCTGACGGCGACTTCAAGCGCGCCGTTGAGATCCTTCGCGAGAAGGGCAAGTCCACCCTTGCAAAGAGGGGTGACAACGAAACCACCCAGGGTGCAGTCCTTTCCCGTATCAACGGAGGCAGGGCCATCCTCGTGTGCCTCGGCTGCGAGACCGACTTCGTAGCTGCGACCCCTGATTTCAAGGCGCTTGCAGCAGCCATCGCCGACACGGCCATCGCTTCTTTCCCCTCTGACCTCGAGGCCCTCAAGGCCGAGAAGACTGCCACCGGATACACCCTTGACGAGGACATCACCAACCAGGCCGGCAAGACCGGTGAGAAGCACGTCCTTGCTTACTACGCAGCCCTCGAGGCTCCGTTCGTATCCGAATACGTGCATTTCAACGGCAAGCTCGGAGCCATCGTCGCTTTCAACAAGCCCGTTCCTAACGATATCGCCCGCGGTATTGCGATGCAGGTCGCTTCCATGAACCCTGTCGCCGTCAACGAGGCCGCCGTGCCCGCTGAGGTGCTCGAGTCCGAGAAGACCGTCGCCCTGCAGAAGACAAAGGACGAGATGGTCCAGAAGGCTATCGACGCCGCTCTCAAGAAGGTCGGCATCAATCCTGCCCACGTGGACAGCGAGGACCACATCGAGTCCAACACTGCCAAGGGTTGGATCACTCCCGCAGAGGCTGAGCAGGCCCGCCAGATCATCAAGACCGTCGGTGAGGAGAAAGCAGCAACTCTCCCTGCCCAGATGATCGAGAATATCGCCAAGGGCCGCGTCGCCAAGTTCCTCAAGGAGAACACTCTCGAGGAGCAGGAGTACCAGATGAGCGACAACAAGGAGACCGTAAAGGCCGCCCTTGCAGCCGCCGACAAGGAAGCCAAAGTTCTGGCTTTCAAGAGGTTCTCCCTCAGCGACTAAGTCTTCGACAGCAATGTCAGCAGGGACTTCCCTTCCGGGAGGTCCCTGTTTTTCTTATCCTCCCGGCGCGGGCTTTCGGTAAGGCAATGACCCCCGGAAAACCGTAACTAATCAGGTTTTCCGGGGGTATGCCTTACCTCCACGAGCGGGTAGGTGTGCCTGGCGGTCCAAATAATGGGACGTGGTGCACGTTTTAAGGGGTTTTTGTGCCTGGCGGTCCAAAGAATGGGACGTGGTGCACACCTGTGACTATGTGGCAGCCGGGGGGCTGCTTAGGAGCCGCCGGCTCTATTGCTGGCGGGCAGCGCGGGTGGACATCGTGGGGAACCAGAGGTCGGCGGGAGTGAGGCCGCACTCGAGGGCGGTGTCGATGCTGTATTCGAGACGTCCGAACGAGGGATCGACGTTGTTGGTGCCGAAGGTGAATTTGATGCCGCGCTCCTTTGCGAGGCGCACCACCCGCGGCGAGGGAATATGGTAGCGGGCGCTGATTTCCATCGCGATGCCTTCCCGCTGCATTACGTCAAGTACCCTGGAAACCCTTTCGTCCGTCCACATCCCGTCGAAGTCGGAGGCGAAGAAATCGGGCAGGAAAAAGGCGTTGGCGAAGAAGTCGGCGGGCTCGTTGGAGAGTATCCTTACCGTCTCATCCACAAGATGTTCCATATATCCTTCCGGAGTGATGTCGTCCAGCAGGACCTCCTCGTTCCGGTAAATCCGGCTGAGGCGGCCCTTATGGTCATAGATGGTCATAGCATCCGTGAACAGGTAGTCGAATACCTCCAGGGCCTCTTTGGAGAAGTCGATGGTCCATCGGCGCCCTTCACCCTGGACACCCCGGATGAACGGCTCATCCTTGATCTCATTGAAATACTCGTATACTTCGGCATCGTCCCGGAGCATCCTGCCGACGCCTCCTTCACCGGCATTGGGCGCAACTCCGTAGTTGATGCCGTAATTCATCGATATCGCGTGCGCCATCTCCTGGGTAAGCCCGCCTTTGAGATGGACATGCCAGTCTATGACGGGGAAGTCTTCCTGCTGGAGCCGGATGGCCCGGTCGGTGGCTTCATCGATGGGCGGGAGGGTGTCGCACGGGTTCACGGCATCGTCGGAAAGAGCCTCCGCGCGAAGGTTTCTCCATTTCAGGACACCTTCTCCGCAGGATAGGACAATATTTCCGCGGCTTAGTCTCATTTTCTTGTAACTGTCTGTCCTGTAGGGATTTTCAGGCTCGGTATAACAAACCACATCCTTGCCTTTTACCTTTACGGAGATGTTTTTCCCCCGAACTGAAACTTCCACCGGACACCACTGCTGCTCATCTGCAAGCGAACGGTACTGATTCCTTATGTGGGCGAGGGAACCGGTCTTGACGCTCCCGTCGATAGGACCGTCGCGAAGGACTACTTCATATCCGGAGCCGTCGCCGCTGTCGTGGAACCGGATGGAGCCCGAGCCGTCGCCGGGAAGGTATTCTCCGCTGAATGTGAAATTGGCGAGATCTTCAGCCAGCGTGACCGAGTCTCCTTCTTTCAATGTCAGGGAGGAGGTGCAGGCGGCAAATATCGCAGCTATGGTGAACAGGGGCAGGAAAGGAAGGGGATGTCTCATGGCAAAAACTGGTCTGGATAGTAGGATTCTTGGCAAATATATGGATTCTGTGTGTTATTTTGAATATCGAAACTGAAAAATAGCCATCTTTGCATCTCAATCCACAAGTATTTTCATCATCGATATCATAATGTCAAGAAAACTCATATCGCTGGTCCTGGCCCTGGCTTTTCCGGTCTCGGCCCTGGCCCAGTTTACCCATTTCGGAACAGATAGTCCCAAGGTCAGATGGTCTGTATTCTCGACGAAAGACTACCGGCTGATATATCCGCGCGGAACGGATTCCCTTGCCTTAGTTTACGGAAAACTGCTTCAAGGCTATAATATTCCGGTAGGACTCAGCGCCGGGGTGGTCCCGAACTATAGCTGGAAAAAGCCTATGCCGGTAATCCTGAGGACTTCTACCGCTGATGCCAACGGTGCGGTGATCTGGGCTCCGAGGAGGATGGAACTGTTCACCCTTCCGGATTCCCGGTCCAGCCTGTCTGCGCTGCCTTGGGAAACCATGCTCGCCATACACGAGAACCGCCATGTCGCCCAGATGCAGTTCCCCAGCCAGGGCTTCTGGGGATGGACCCGTTATGTATTCGGCCAGATAGCCCAGATTGGCGTCCAGTCTCTCCTTCTGGACTCCTGTATCATGGAAGGAGACGCCGTGGTGGCGGAGACGGGACTTACAAACGCCGGACGGGGAAGGAGCGCAGAGTTCCTGTCCTATATGAAGATGGCTTTCGACAATGGCGACATGCGTACATGGGCAAGGTGGCGCTATGGCTCCCTTACCAGATACACTCCTGATTATTACCGACTTGGCTATATGACAGTCGCGGGAGTAAGGTATCTTTACGACGCCCCGCTGTATATGTCTGAAATACTGGATGCCGAAGAGAGTCATTTCCTTACCTCCGGATTCAGGACCATAGCAGGACGGCACGCCGGAAAGAAGTTCCGCTATGCGTGGGACGAAATCACGGGTACGTTCAAGGATATCTGGACCATGGAAGACAGCCTGAGGGCACCGTTCTCGGAGGTCAATCCGCTGACGGGGGAGAGAAAAGGCTATACGGTGTATTCTTCGCCGGTCACCCTGGGAGGGGACATCTTTGCCGTAAAGGCATCGCTGGACTCGCCCTCATCCCTTGTACAACTTGACCCGTCGGGTAGGGCAAAGCGCCTGGCCGGTTACGGAGGTGAGGGGAAAATGGCGGTCTCAGATGCGCTGGGCCGTATTTTCTGGGCGGAGACTTTCCCCGGTATCCGCTATGAAATGCAGCAGGACTCCCGTATCCGTTATTATGACCGGAGTTCGGGAAGCGTTTCCAGCCTTACGCGGAAAGGCCGCTATTACAATCCCTCGGTCGCTCCGGGAGGAAATGTCCTGTGCGTCTCGGAGTTCCCTCTTCAGGGAGGCTCTGCGATAGTCGTGTTGGACGCCCTGGACGGAAACGTTCTGGACAGGAAGGTCCTGCCGTCCGGCCTGCAGTTGACGGAAGCCGTACCGGCGGAAGGCAGGATTTATTTCGCGGCAATATGCGATGGGGGCAACTGCCTTTACGAAATTCCTTTCGACGGAAGGCGGATTACCGGGGAAATGGCCCTTCTTCTTGGGCCTGAACCGGTGAGCCTCAAGGACTTGCGTGTCTTGGAAGATGGCTCTCTCCTCTTTGTCAGTGACCGTACCGGAAACTCCGATGCCTACAGGTATTCATGCGATACAGGCCTTTTCAGGCTTACAAACACCCATTACGGACTCTCGTCGCCATTTGTCAGGGACGGGAAACTGTTCGCAAGCGTTCTCCGGCCGGAAGGCAGGATATTTTCTGAAGTGGAGATGTCGCCTGAGCCGGCCTGCTTCGATGAGATCCATCAGTATCCTGTCGCTGACCGGCTGAGCGCTCAGGAGGAGGCTTTGGCCGTGACGTTCCGCTCCGTAATCGAGGATGCCGATACGACGGTTTCTACTGCCCGTCCGTGGAGGAAGGCCGGACATTTCATATATATCCACTCATGGGCCCCGGTTTACGTTGACTATAACCGTATCAAAGCTACATATTCGGACTATTTCTATGAACTGGCTTCCCCGGGAGCGATGGCCCTTTTCCAGAACCACCTAGGCACTTTCTCCGGAAGTGCCGGAATCTCGCTCCATCCGAAGCCCCTGAAGGATGACAGGTTCCTGCCGGGCCTGCATCTTCGCGCTTCATGGCGGGCGGTCTTTCCGGTATTTGACTTCGCCTTGGATGTCGGAGACCGTATGAGCCACGAATTCAGGATGTTGTATCATACGGACAGGGATTCCCTGAGTCTGTCCCAAACCGTTTATCGACCGGATTCCGGAAGGCCGCACCTTCCTTCAAAGAGCCGGCCTTACATCGGCGGATCCGCTTCGGTGTCCATCCCGTTGAACCTGTCGTCCGGCGGATGGGAAAGGAACATCGATGCTACTATAATGCTCAAAGGGTCGAACGACATAGTGGTTGATCCTGAGCTCGGCGTAAAGAAGGGGCCGGACGGGACCTTGGTGGAAGACGATACGTATAACTCAGGACACGGCTGGACTTATTATTCGATGCCCCACCAGATTGTATTTTCCCTGAACGGCCGGTTCGTCCGGGAAACCGCCCCATCTCAAATGGGCCCGTCGGCCGGAGCGGGATTCGGCCTGGAAGCATCCAGGTACAGGGATTTTTCATGGGCGTTTTACGGAAAGGGCTACGCTTACCTGCCTGGATTCCATCCCCGTCATTCCGTCAAGCTCTCCGGAGACGTTCGTTATATAGGACCGTTCCAGTTTTCATATCTGGTGGATGACCGCTATCCGCTCCTTCCGAGGGGACTGGTACGTGAAAACGACCTGGCGGCATACCTGGCTTTTGACAGCCCTCTTATGGGAAGGGCATCATTCGATTACGCCATGCCGCTGCTGTCCGTTGATTTTTCAATAGGAAGATTCGTCTATATCCGTAATTTCGAGGTGGTTCCATTCGCAGATATAAGCCTGCTTTCACCCCGTGAAGCCGGACATGTCGTGACGCTCTACAGCGCTGGAACAGACATCGCCGTCAATTTCCAGAGGCTTATTGCTACGAGAACCCTTCGCCTAGGGGCAAGACTTTCCTGGAACGGTGGTTCTGCCGTACCGTTCCTGAAGGATTATTTCACCAAGAATAATCCTTTCCGCGTCGGGTTTATTATGAATGCGGCTTTCTAGTGTCAGTCACCGTAGGGGTCGGCCTCGTTCCACTCCTGCTGGAGATAGCCGTGACGGTCGACGCAGTGGTCGTGGATCTTTGCCTGATGCGCAGTGTCGAGGCTGTTCCACCATCTCGAGCAGCCGGGATAGAGAACCTGGGATTCATCGGCAACCCCGTCCGGAGACGCTTTGGCAAGGCCTTTACGGGCTATTCTTTCTTTTTGTGCGATGGTAAGGGATGCCCACCAGACATCCAGTTCTTCCTTATGCATAATATTCTGATTTTAAATTAGATACATCGATTGCTCCACCGAAGCGGAAATCCAGGAGGGTACGGATGGCTTCCTGGGGGTCGTCGGTTACGGAGAGTATCAGCTTGTGATACCGGCCCTTTCCGAGCAGGCTCTCCAAAAGCGGATATACCGGCACTTCTTTGGTGAAGAATTCTTTTCCGAAGAAGATCATCGGGCTGCTTTCGCCTTCCGGGGCATAGTGGTTCTGGGCAGCGTCCTGGAAGATTTCCTGAAGCGTCCCGGCCGACCCCGGAGAGAAGATGATCCCGCCTTGGGCTATAGTCAGCAGGGTATCCTCGCGGACGCTGTTCATGAAGAACTTGGCTATGTCCGTAGCGAACGGAGTGGCGGGCTCGTGTCCGTAGAACCATGTCGGGATGCCCAGGCTGCGGAATTTCGTCTGGGGATACTTCTCCCTTACCTCGAATGCCGTCCGGAGCCATCCGGAATCCTTGAAAGACGGGGCTTCGGAGATGATGGACAACGCCACGTCGAAGTCTTCCAGGCTCCTTCCTGCCATCCACGCTCCGAAATGGGTCGCTTCCATGGCTCCGGGACCGCCGCCGGAGGCGAGGATCTTGCCGTTTTCAGTCAGCGTCTTGCTTATGAGAGCGACCTGCCGGAATGCTTCGTCGGTACGGAGAAGGGCGTGGCCTCCCATCACTGCGACCACCTGGCCGGGATCGAAGCGGCTCAGGAAATCGCTCATCGCTTCGCTGATAGAGTGGTCGTGGAGGGACCTGCCCAGCGTTTCCTTTATGTCGGAGCAATGGCTTCCTTTCTCGATATAATCTTGGTAGACCCTTGAATCAAAGCATGTTGCAAAGCTGTCCTCGTTGTTGGGGTCATAGCCTTTATAAAGAGAGTCTCCCGAATACAGACTGCTCCGGAACGAATTGTAGATCCGTCCCAGACGAGGGAATATCAGGCAGGTGCCGCCGATCTGGTCGTCCATAGCTGAAGGGATGTTGCATCCGAAGAAGCAGCAGTCTGAGAAACGGTGCCTGGCCGCAACATACTGCGGAACCTGACCGAAATCGATATATTGGAAGACGCAGTGCGCCACGAATCCGGTTTCGTCGGGTGCGGGCAAGGCTTCAATGCTTGATATCTCTTTGTATGGAATAGTGGCCATCAGGTGTATGGATTATAGTTGGCGAAATAGCTATGAAAGGCGCCGGGCAAGGTCGGCGAAATCTTCGACGGAGAGTCTTTCTGGCCGCAGGGAGAACACCGGATCGGCCTTGAAATCAGCGGTTTCGGCTTCGGTCATACAGTCCCTTCGGGCTTTGTCTGCGATGAATGCAGACAGCGAATTCCTGAGGGTTTTCCGCCTCTGTCCGAAAGAGGCCTTGACGATTTTCCTGAAAAGGTCTTCATCGCATCCGAGGGATGTGCGGGCGTTCCGTCTCAGGCGTATGACGGCGGACTGGACTTTCGGCGGAGGGATGAAACTGCCGGGAGGCACGGTGAACAGGTATTCGATGTCGTACCAGGCCTGGAGGAACACCGAAAGGATGCCGTAGGTCTTGGTTCCCGGCGGCTCTGCGATCCTTTCCGCGACTTCTTTCTGGACCATTCCTACGACAAGCGGAACCATGTCCCTGTGGTCCAGTATCTTGAAGAAAATCTGCGAGGATATGTTGTAGGGGAAGTTGCCTATGACGGCGAATTTCCCCTTGAAAATGCGGGGAAGATTGAATTTCAGGAAATCGGCCTGGAAAAGCCTTCCCTGCATGCCGGGGAAATGGCCAAGGAGATAGTCCACAGATTCTCCGTCAAGCTCTATCAGCTTGAGGTCCAGGTCTTTCCGCTGCAGGAGATATTGCGTAAGCACTCCTGTCCCGGGTCCTACTTCCAGGGCGTCGAAAGGGGAGTCGCCATCCGTCAGCCCGTCTTCGCCGGAGGGCGTGAACGCTTCGACTATGGCGGCGGCGGCTTTCTGGTCGGCAAGGAAATGCTGCCCTAGTGATTTCTTGGCTCTGACTTCCATATTTGCAGGGTCTGTGGGATTACAAATATACTCGTTTTTCCCCAATTTTTATTACTTTTGTCATCCGTATTCAAAAGACAGAATAAAAACCGACATATGTACAGAACACACACCTGCGGAGAGCTCCGATTAAGTGACGGAGGCAAAACCGTAACCCTCGCCGGATGGGTCCAGAAAGCCCGCAAACTCGGCGGAATGACATTCATCGACCTTCGTGACCGTTATGGTATCACCCAGCTCGTTGTCGAAGCCGACGCGCCGGCCCTCCTGGTGGAGACGGCTACGTCCCTTGGCCGTGAATTCGTAATCCAGGCCACCGGAGAGGTCGTAGAGCGCCAGAGCAAGAATCCTAAAATGCCGACCGGCGACATCGAGATAAAATTATCATCCATAAACATACTCAACAAGTCCGTAACGCCGCCATTTACGATAGAAGACGAGTCCGACGGAGGAGAAGACCTGAGGGCCCGCTACCGTTATCTGGACCTTCGCCGCAATCCTCTGAAAAAGGCCCTGATGCTTCGCCACAGGGTGGCCCATGAAGTTCGCAACTATTTGGATTCCAAAGGTTTCCTTGAGATAGAGACGCCTTATCTCATAAAGTCCACCCCTGAAGGGGCCCGCGACTTTGTCGTTCCTTCCAGGATGAATCCGGGGCAGTTCTACGCCCTTCCCCAGTCTCCCCAGACTTTCAAGCAGCTGCTGATGGTGGCGGGATACGACCGCTATTTCCAGATCGTCCGCTGTTTCAGGGACGAGGACCTGCGTGCCGACCGCCAGCCAGAGTTCACCCAGATCGACTGCGAGATGTCATTCGTGGAGCAGGAGGACGTGCTGAATATGTTCGAGGGGATGATGCGGACGCTGTTCAAGAATGTGCTCGGAGTCGATATCCCGGACCCGCTTCCGAGGATGAGCTGGTACGATGCCATGGACAATTATGGTTCCGACAAGCCTGACGTGCGTTTCGGCATGACGATACACGAACTGACTTCCGTGGCCAAGGGCAGGGGATTCAGCGTGCTGGACGATGCCGCTTACATCGGAGCTATCGCGGTACCCGGCGCTGCTGCCTACACCCGCAAGCAGATTGACGAAATCACCGACTGGGTGAAGCGTCCGCAGGTTGGGGCCAAGGGACTTATCTATTTGAAAGTCAATGAGGACGGCTCGTTCAAGTCATCTGTCGACAAGTTCTATACTCAGGAAGACCTCGCAAGGTGGGCTGCTGCAGCCGAGGCCGCTCCCGGAGACATGGTATTTGTCATGAGCGGCCCTGACCGCAGGAAGGTACAGACCATGCTCGGCGTCCTCCGTCTGGAGATGGGCGGCAGGCTCGGTTTCCGTGACCCGAAGGTGTTCGCCCCGCTGTGGATCGTGGATTTCCCGCTGCTCGAATGGGACGACGAGACCCAGAGGTTCTATGCCATGCACCATCCTTTCACCGCCCCTAAGCCGGAGCATGAGAAGTGGTTCTACAGCAATGCGAAAGAAGACCTCGAGAAGGTGTGCGCCAATGCCTATGATTTCGTCCTCAACGGCAACGAACTCGGCGGCGGCTCCATCCGTATCCACAATGCGGATATGCAGAAGAGGATGTTCGAGGTGCTAGGCATCGGGCCTGAAGAGGCAGAGTACAAATTCGGTTTTATCATAAATGCCTTCTCTTACGGCGCTCCGCCCCACGGCGGCCTCGCCTTCGGATTCGACCGCGTATGCGCGCTTATGGGAGGCCAGGATACGATCCGCGATTATATCGCATTCCCGAAGAACAACCAGGGCCGCGACGTGATGATCGATTCTCCTTCCGAGATAGACCAGACCCAGCTGGACGAACTCCAGATTGACATCAGAAAACCCATAGCCTGAATATGATACCTTTCATCGACCTTCCCTATGCGCCTGACGCCCTTGCTCCCGTCATCAGCGCCGAGACCCTCGCTTTCCATCACGGAAAGCACCTGAGGGCATATGTGAACAACCTCAACGCTGCCATCGCAGGAACTCCAGCCGACAATCTGTCCCTTGAGGAGATCGTGGTATCTTCGGAGGGCGGAGTGTTCAACAACGCCGGACAGGTTTTCAATCACAACCTGTATTTCTCCCAGTTCAGAAGCCCCTCCGAGGGCAACGCCCCTTCAGGCGCCATCGCCGAGGCAATCGACAAGGCTTTCGGATCATTCGAGGCTTTCTGCAAGGAGTTTGTAGCCAAGGGAGCCTCCCTTTTCGGCTCCGGATGGGTCTATCTCAGCGCAGACAAGGACGGAGGGCTCCATATCACCCAGCACTCCAATGCCGGAAACCCCCTGAAGGAAGGCCTTCGCCCCCTGCTCACATTCGATGTGTGGGAGCACGCCTATTACCTTGATTACCAGAACCGCCGCGCCGACCAGCTCCACGCCCTCTGGGCTATAGTGGACTGGTCAGTGGTAGAGGCGAGGCTCGGTTAGTTGTCGAAGTTCCTGGATGCGAACGGCAGCGCCAGGCGAAGGGCCTGGTGCCAGTATTCCCAGCTGTGCCATCCGTCCCGGACCCTGAGTTCCGCCTTGATCCTGCGGTTCCGCATTTCCTGGTAAAGTTTGACCGAAAGGTCCATAAGGAAATCGTCGTCTCCGCAGTCGAAGAACCATTTTACGGTGCGAAGTTTCTCGATGGTCGCATCATCCGCCTTGGTTACGAAATCGATGGCGGAATGCTCCCTGACGGACTTGCTGACGATATACAGCTTGTCATTCGGATTGTCTGAGTGAGGGTCGTTGTTGTCCAACCAGGCGCTCATCGCATAACAGCTGGAGAAGGCTTCCGGATGCCTCTGGCTGTAGACTGTGCTTCCTCCTCCGCCCATCGACAGGCCCATCACGGCGCGGTGTCCCTTGTCGCCGGCGATCTTGTGATTCTTCTCCATGGCTGGAATCAGCTCTTCGAAGAAGAAGGACTCGTAATTGTGGCCCGGGACATTGAAATATCCGTTCCACTTATTGTGGACATCCGGATCTCCGGCATTGGGCATGATGATTATCAGCGGCTTGACCTCTCCGGAGATAATGAGTTCATCCACCACTTCCTTCATATGGCCTGCGGATGCCCAGTCCTTGTAAGTGCCGTAAAGCCCGTGGAGGAGGTAGACGGCTGGGTAAAGTCTGCTTGCTGAGGCGTCGTAGCCGGCCGGCAGGTAAACATTCACCATCACATCCTCGCCCAGGATGTCGCTGTGGACGCTCTCGGCGCGGATTTCACTGTTCCTGAGAGGCTGCGCTGCGGCCATTGCACCCAGCAAAGTGCAGAAAAGGAGGCTTACTAAAGTCTTTCTCATAATTCAGTCTATTTTCACAAAAATAATCAATCTTATTCAAAAACATAAAGAAAATATTTGCAGATTCGGAAAATGTCCGTACCTTTGTAGTCCCGATTCACCAAAACGGGAGAACAAGAGTCTGCGGAAATAGCTCAGTTGGTAGAGCACGACCTTGCCAAGGTCGGGGTCGCGAGTTCGAGTCTCGTTTTCCGCTCTGAAAACAAACAGGCAACCTTTCGGTTGCCTGTTTTGGTTTCATATTATGACGACGGCTCGACCGAGCGACCCCGAAGCCCCCGAGGGGCAGCCTTCCGTCAGGAAGGCGGGGGTAACGTAGAAGTTCGCGGATTGCCCGATGGCGAAGCCTCGGGCTCGAGTCTCGTTTTCCGCTCTGAGTCAGTAAGTTAGCCATCAGAAAACCTCTGATGGCTTTCTTTTTTTGTGGTGGTTAACCCGCTCCCAAGCCCTTGGAAGCAAGGTCGTGCTCTACCAACTGAGCAAAGCACAAAACAAGCCGGAAACAGGGAAAACAAGCAAAAAAGGTCCTTATTTGTGACTGAACCTTCCCTAAACAGCCACCCGTCACAAACCAGTCGTCACAAATCGTGCGTAATTGTTTAACGTTTAACAAGTTATGCACCATGCAACGCTTCACAAACACTTTCTCTATCAAGTTCTACTGCCGGGCTTCAAGGGTGGCTTCCGATGGAACATCCCCCATAGAACTTGCCATCAATCTACAAGGAGAGCGTTTCATCTCCCATCTTCCACGCCGTTGCTCTTGTGGACGATTCCGCAGTGGCCGGCCTTTTCCTCGCGGGTCCGGTTCACGTTCCATTCCCCGTCGTTCTCCAGTTTGTCATTATCCCCGTCAAATACTGAAAAGGCCTGAATTTCAATGTCTCCAAGGTTCTTCCGGACCAGGTACCACTCGGTGATTCCGTCACCGGTGTCCACGTCCCAGGCCTCGTGCACGACGATGTTTCCGTTCTTGATGAGGGTGATGTTGATATCTATGTCCCTCACTTTCTGTTCGCGGGCCCCTGCCGTGCCGAGGGCCACGAAAAGGAGGACGGGAAGGAGTATGGATGCTTTTTTCATGTGGGTTGTTTTCAACCGAGTTGCAAAAAATAAATGATAGTTTTGCTTTTGATATAGAAACGATTATGTCAAAGAAAGAAACAATCTCCGCGATGGTCCTGCTGATCCTTATCGGCACCAGCATGCATTTTGTGCACTACGCACCGTTTTTCAACCATTTCCTCGGCTATATATTTCCAGTGACGGAAAGCGTAATGGCGCATACGAAAATGATTTTCTATCCCATGCTTCTCCTGAGTCTATATCTTGTAATAAGCAGGCGCGATATCAAGGAATTCGGGGCTCCAATTCTGGGATCACTCTCCGTCATGCTGCCGGTCATAGCGGCTTTCTTCGCATACTGGGTGTTCGTCCGCCACGAATTGATGGCACTGGATATCGTTATCTATCTGGCGGCAATGATCGGCGCCATCCTGCTTGCAAGGCGCTGGAGGAACTGTGGTTTCGTCCGGAACTGGTGGCCACTCTGGATACTCCTCTCCGTTGTAATCATTGTCCTGACCTACCACGCACCGGACTGGATTATCTTCGCCGACCTGGGATAAACTCGTCTGTCAGTCCCGTAAATACCTATAATAGACATAATTGTCTATTTCGTGCTCCACGGTCAGTGTCTCCTTCCTTGGATTCAGTTTGGCGGACGTCATCACTGGCAGTAATACTTTAACTTTGCCGGAAACCTGTTCATCAAGTGTAATGTCCACTGTCCGCGTCTCGGCATCATAGACATAAGACCCGATTAATATTGAGAATTCCACCCAGGGGTCAGACTCGTCCTGTCTGGCGTAGTTGCGTTCGGTTACGGCGTAAGGACCGAATTCCAGTATTGATTGCATATACATGATCCCATCTGATAATGGTTGGGAATAATCACATATCCAGGAAGTATCGGCAAATGAATAATCGCCCTTGCTGCAGGAAACGGCGGCAAGCATCACCAGAGCTGCCACTGCGGGAATAATAAATCTTTTCATGACCGTAAGGATTTGATAATGAACAAAAGTAAGCATTCCACGGCGAAATTGCAATAATGGCTCGGTTTGGAGGTATCTTCCCTCCGGAAAGAGTAGTTCGTTATTCGCCGGGTTTGGCCGGCGAATCCCCCGCCAGCCATTCTGCCGGGGTCTGGCCAGTGATCGCCTTGAAATTGCGGTAGAAGGCGCTCTCGGAGGTGAAGCCGGCGGCATCGGACACCTCGGAGAGAAGGATGCCCGGCTGTTCGCGCAGGATCTGCTGGGCGTAGCGGATGCGGTGGCCGTTGAGGTATTCGTTGAAACTGCACCGGGCCTGAGTGTTGATGCAGTTGGAAATATATTTGGTGTTGGAGCCGAGCTGGGTGGCAATGTCCGCAACGCTCAGGCCCTTGCGGCGGAACAGTTCTTCCGTCTCCATGAGGGCGGCTACGCGGGCGAACAGCTCGCTCTCCTTTTTCCGCTCCTCTTTCGGGCCTTCCGGATCCGCTTCCGGGGAAGCCTGTTCCGACTGGTGCGAGCGGCGCCGTACGATAATCACCGCAGCGGCGGCCAGCACCAGGAGGGCAATCAGCACGAGGGGCCAGATGGGGCGAGTCCCGGCAGCCGCGGCAGTTTCCGCGAACGGGCTGAATGCGAACACGGCGGCGCTGGGGTTGTAGTTGCCCATGGGGTCGTGCGGGATGTGTCCTCCTGTCTTCACGAATCTGCCGTCCGGCAGGATGACCGTCGGCCCGAAGAGCCGTTCGGGCAGCGGATCCGTATAATAAACAAGGAGGGGAGCCGCTTCGCCCCGGAAGGCCGGCAAGTAGTTCACGTAAAGCAGATAACTCCGCGCGTCATCGCCCCAACCCTCTATCAGGGCGACGCCCCGGACCCGGTCCACCTGCACGTACCGTTCCCACACAATCGGCCCCCAGGGGCCTGCGAGTGGAATCTCATGATCCGTTTGAATGCGGGAGAAAGCCCCTTCGCTGAAGCAGAGGATAGCCTGGTTGCCGTCCGGGTCGTTGGCGCGGAACAGATAGGCTTCCCTGCCGGTTTGCGGATCGACTGCCTTGCAATCATCCATCCTGATGGAGTGGAAATCTGCGTGAGGGATCCAGCGCTCGAACAGTTCCGGGATGTAGGACGGTCCGCCCAGGCAGTCCACGATCGCCGTCTGCTGTTCGCAGGTAGAAGAGATGCTTCCGAAGATGACGGCACCGTCCCGGCCGTCCGGAAACACATAGGGACACATCCGGCCCTGCGATACCTGCTGCTCGGTCTCGAAGGGCCCGGTGCCATCCGAAAGCCCGATGGCATCGTCCGTATACCAGTTGCCCGACACGAGGATGCGCCCGTCGGGGAGAACGGCGGCGGTGGCCAGCGTTCGCTTGATGTCCAGGATCGGGAAGGCGGTGAAGGTCCGGCTCTCCGGGATGTAGCGTTCCACGCCGTAGCTCTGACCGACGCCGAAATCTTCCGAACAGCCGCCGCCTAAGAGGAACTCTCCGTTCGGCAGGCGGACGGAGAAGCCGTTGTCGTGTGGGTAGAGCGTCTTGAGAGTATGCCAGGCGCCGTCGGAGAAGTATTCGGCCGTGGCGGTCCGGATGAAACCTTCGGTGTGGCCGCCCACGACGACCATCTCGCTGCCTGCCAGGAGCAGCTGATGTCCGGCGCGGGGAATGTTCAAGTCCGGCAGTTTCTCCCAGCGCATCGCCCGGAACGGCGCTGTCTCCGCCTCGGCGGCGTACAGGACATTCCCTGCCAGCAGCAGGATCAGCAGAAGGCGATGCGGCTTCATGAATCCAAAGATACGTTTTTCCGGGCGCTTTTCGCTCCTGCTTCCGGAAAATGAAACTCTCAATTCTGAAAATAGGAGTAAAATCGCGCTATTTTTCCATTAATGGGAGCGGCCCCTTCGCGCGGAAAACGTATCTTCGGACAAATTTATTCTTCCATTGAATATGCAAAGACCACGTACATTTAATAACCTATTGATGGCCGCGCTGGTGGTAATTCTGGCGGTCGGCTGTCACAAGATACCCAAACCGAACCAGGGTCAGGAGCAGGAGCAAGAGCAAAAGCCGGAGCAGCCCAAAGGCCCCTATTTCAAAGCTGAACTGCCGAATGAGTATCTTCTGAGCTACAATCAGGGCGGCATCTCCTGGCCGGTCGATACGAACATCGACGA